>Ga0209489_103479_pt1 | contig 30636 bp, 18 predicted proteins | sample SiratrowhiteBW_FD_187527 | JGI IMG/M metagenome (GOLD analysis project Ga0209489, IMG submission 187527) | Root nodule microbial communities of legume samples collected from California, USA - Siratro white BW (SPAdes) (version 2) | ecosystem: Host-associated > Plants > Roots > Nodule | place...
TCTTTTCTCTGAACTTCATATTCACTTAATTAAAATTTAAGAAATCCATAAATTTATGTATTTTTAATTAAGATTTTATGAAAAAAATTATTTTATTAAGCGTTTAATTTTTTTTTGTTTAGATTTCTTTTGTTTAGTTCTACAATCAATAATGATAATTATTTTTATGTTTTTGTCTTCAATTGTTTATTGATTTACTATTTTTTTTCTAATATCTTCTAATTTGTTGGTTAACTTACTTTTATTTTTTTAAAAAAGTAAGTTGACAGATGAATTAAAAGAAATTAAAAATATATATAAGTTGATTGACAAGTTGAACATAGAAATATAAAAATAACAATCATGTTTTGTCTTGTTGACAACAAAATAAAAGAATAAAATACTTAAATACAAAAATAAAACATTTTAAACACTCTATCAACGATATTTTTTTTTAATAAAAGCTCAATTAAAAAAATGTTCAAATCTAAAAAATATTTAAAATTTAATTACAAATATGATACAACACCTAATTTTTTTAGCTGGAATTTGTACTTTAAATTTTGAATCCAAATTAAACCTAATTATTTTTCAATTTAACATAATTATAATTCAATAGTAAAAAACTTGCAAATAACTAAGAAGAATTATTAAAACTATAAACTATTAAAATCTCTCATTTCTAGTCCATGTAAGATCTCTAACATACTTTCTTTTATGTTGAAATTCCTCAATTTAAGTGTAAAACTTATATATAAAGGTGATCAGATAACAGATGGTCCGATAAGTCTAACAACCTTAATAGGATAGATTATGATACTATATTAAAATTAGACTATAAACTTAACTCAATCTTATAAAATCGACTTATAAAATAAAATTTACAAGAATTAGATTTTCATTGAATTCAAACATCACTATCCAATATTAGATTAAATAATTTTTATTTATCTTTTTTCATCATATATGGTCATGCATGTAATAAAACCTGGCATTCTTTCAATTCTAGATTTATATACAATTTTGTTATCATTAAAAGAATGTGTATAGATTGTTATAAATTTATTTATATACTTAAAAAAATTCCTTAAAATCACCAACAAAAGACACTACCAATTAGCACACTCTTTGAAGTGACTAAATAGAATTTAGGTTAACAACCAACTTAGTTTGAACTAAGTTCAAGCATCCTTTCACCTAACAACACCCAAAACGGGAAAACTAAACTCTTGATTACGCAATATTATCAATTCACAAACCTTAGATTCCCATTATTAATTATTTATTTATTTATAGGTCATTAACAATATTATTATCCTTAAAAATCATAGTACACCAATCATAGCCATCTACGTGGGGAATAAGGTGGGGCCTACAGGTCCACGGTCAAACAGGACCGGTTCAGCTATTCTAGACCGTCTTCTTCAGACCGCTGGTTCGGTTCAACGGTTTAGCCTTTTGATTTTGACGCAGCAATCACAACAAGCAGCAATTAGGAACATAAATGAATCGGTGCAAGGTATTAAAATAAAATGGCTAGTTCATGTAGTAGTACTTTAGGTCAAGGTTTTGACCGAGTTCACTTTCATGGTCTATATAAAACCTAATGCACGTAGCTTAATCAATTTATAAAACCTTAAGTTCTATAAAACAGTTTCACAATATCAAAAAATAAAAGCATTATTCAAATGATGTTATTTTATATATATAGTTCATTAAAGAAACAAATGATTTCGAATTTGGTGATCTAATGAATCATTATTATCTGTCTGGATGGGGTTGATGTTTGATGTTCTGCATTCATGTATAAAATATTTATTCAATGGCGTATTAATAATTTAATAGTTTGAGGAAGTCATTATAATTAAAATAATTAAAAGATACTAATGACATCTTTAAAAAAGTAAATCACTAGTTTTTCTTACTTTTACTTTAATTTTTCCTCCAAATATTCAATGATGAGCACATATTAATAAAGCAAAATTATAGAATGATATTTAAAGTTAAGTTACTCATCAGATTAATTATTCTCCAGATGAAGCATTATTTTTCTTTATTTTTGCATTTAATTATGATACAAAAAAAGCACCTTTGTAATTCTTGTTTTTAGAGTGTTATAAAAATTATGGACATAATTTCCATGGTTTACTTTATAAATTTTAAATATAAAATGGAAAAAATAAACTTTTACAGTTGTTAATGAAATATTTCGACTAAAAAACTTTTAAGTTTTTTATTCGTCAAATTAAACAAAAATTTACAACAACAATTCATACACTCTGATAAACCAACCTGATTTATACCCTTTATAAAATATATAGTGCCTGTTACTTTTAAACCTAATTTGTTAAAGATGAATAGTAAATAAAATAAAAATAAAAATGCATTAATTGTGGCGTAGACCATGGTAGGAGGTGAAGTACATTAGCTACCTCGTCGCTTTGGCCTAATAAAAACGCGGCACGTTGCAGTTCCATTGTTGTGTAGGTTAAGGTTGGTGAAAACACCTGTAACACTCTTAGATTGACACGTGGCTCGTTACTACACAAATTGGATTCGGAAGCTTCTCGCACCATACATAAAAAGTACTTTTATTTCATAATGTCGAAAGAATTACTTTTTATAGCATTAAATATATTTTTATTTATTATTTTAGAAATTATTAATAAATTTTATAATTTTTTATATGAATTTATAACATTATTTCTTTATTTAATAATTTGATGGCATTGTTTGGTATAAATTAAATGAAACTAACTGGTATTTTAAAAAATATATATATATATATATATTAAACATGACTAATATTATTACATTATTTTCTTGTGCTTAAAAATTATGTACTTTTAAGACGTGTTGATTGTTATTTGGGAGACCAAAGTTGATAGAGTGTAGACTGAATAACATATTGTCCATGTATGATATTTGGAATAATTATTTGTATTTGAATTCATACATGCATAATAACTTTAATATTTTTTTAAATAAATTTAATAATTATTTTATATTTTATTTATTGGGTATCTAAAATACTTGTATCCATTATGTACACTTTTAGTCTGATAAAAAAATTAAAAAAATGTCCACTTTTAATTAATTAAATATAAAAATTAATAAAGAAATATAGATTAAACCTATACAGTTATAGTTCAATTAAAATACTATGTAAAATAAAACAGTATAAACATGTCTATAATTATGAAGTTTGCAACAAACTTTGAAGATAAAAATATGCAAATTCACACGTCTAATGCGACATTATAATATTTCTTTGCGACATTATAATATTTCTTTGATATGGATTTATAATTTTTCTTTGAACAAACGAAATCTCTCTCTCTCTCTCTCTCTCTCTCTATTTAACAATATTGTATATATAAGGTTAAACTCAAAATTAGTGTTTAATGCTAACATATTAGATGATCTATCCGTAATTTGTCTAAGAATAATCCTAGTTTTATTAGATACGAATAAAAGGAAACAAACGTTAATTACATCAATTCAAGTATAGCTAAGTTCTGATTCTATAAATAAAATCTGAAATTTATGTTTTTACAGATGAAAAAAAAAAATGAATGATTTGTTTTGATGTCTCGTCATATTTTCGAACAAATATTGATAATATTCACACCCATATCCATTAACGTGGTAACCCAAAATATATGAACAAATGAAACATCACATATAGTTTGTTAAGAGTGAACTTATATTAAAAATTATATAGCAAAAAATAAGCATTGTAAACAAATAAAAAGATGAGAATCTCAATAGTTAGAAAATAAAAGTTTGTGTGTTGCATTGATGAAAGTTTCTTGTACATTACAAAGGAAAAATAAGTGTGGATAATAAAGATGATAAGATTGAGATGAAGAGTTGTTTGGTCTCCTTTTGTCTTGACGAGGACCAACTGGTAGCAACGTGATTGACCCATTCTCCTACGTAATTTTCCCTGCAGCTTCATTCATGACATTCTTTTGATTACGTTCAACTTGGACCATTGCTGCAAAACCAAGAAAATTATTGGAAAGTTTGAAACATATATGCATGTCTCTCATTTTTTATAGCTTTAACAATGAATGTTTTGTGAGTTCGTCAGAAAATTTAGGTTTGAAGATTGAAAGAGTCGTATGTGAGAATCCCAAACCACGTGGAACAGGTATAGTGGACCATTTATATATGTGTTTTGGTGTACGAGATTCTGAACATGCAATGCATAACTTTTATTTGGACGATTAGTGGTGAGAATAGTTTAATGAGGTACAGTGGTGGATCGTGTGAACTTATTGTTTAGAAGAGTAAATAAATAAAGCACATCGAAAAAGGTCGATTTGAAAGGTAATAACAAAAAGAGTGACATTTTATGATTATATTATATGCTTGAAAAAGAAGACATTTTGATGATTTAACTTGTATTGTATTCATTAGTTAACTAACCGATCGTATTTTAGGGTTTTCTTTGGGAGAGAATCTGCGATACTTCACCTGGTTTTTCTTCTTCACACACAATAAAAGGAAAACACAGTGTATTATGAGTTGGAAAGCTATGAAAAAGCACAATTTGTTTCTTTATGTTTACTTTCAGTACAATTTATTTTTTTATTTTCCATCCATAGATTAAAGTCGTGACTAACTTTAAACTTTCTTAACTAGTTATTATTCTTAAGCTTGGTCATAAATTGGTTCATACGGCTTTTTAATCAACTAAGAGGCACAATCTTATGTTCAAATCTCATATTAGATTTGATGATTATCTTCATCCATTGGCATGCCATGTCAATTGGTTAATTTGTTGTATAAGTTTATTCTTATAATATATTTCATTCTTAAATTGTTCTAATTTTCATATTCCAAATAAATATGTAGATGCATACTAAATGATACATCATCCTTTATCTTTTATTTTTGAAAGCATTTGATACGAATTTTACTTATAAATTTTATTAAAAAGACATTTGTAGGTAATTATATACATATTCTAATCTATAAATAAATTTGACATCATCTACAGATTTTATCTAAAAAAAACTTTGTAGGTAATTATTTATAGATTCAAATCCATATAAAATTATGTAAGAATCTAACTTCATAAGTAATTTATCTAAGAATTTTTCAGAAATAATATTAATAATTAATTTTATTAATATTATTAAAATCACTATTATTTTTAATATTATTACTAATAATAATGAAAATGTTATTGATAATAAATCTAGTAATAACAAAAGTCTAATAATAATTCTGATAATAGTAATAATACATAATAATAATAATAATAATAATAATAATAATAATAATAATAATAATAGAAACATAATAATAATAACAATAATAAATAATTTAAAAAATATGTTTTGTACTTATATACGGATTTAATTTGTAGACAAAAATCTATATATAATATCCGTAAGTAAATTATTTACTTCCTAATTACTTACAAATTTTTATCTATATTTAATTTATAGATAATTTTAAATTATTTACTAATTTTGTCCATTATAAACAGATATTTTTTTTAGTAAATACAATTTTTCTTATAATATATATTGTTGTCCATCTTAACACACGTATACAAAATGCAAACAGAATCTTCTCCTCTTAAACATACAAAATGTTTCACCTCATCATCATTTACAACCATTAAGCCCACCTCATCCTATTTTGTACATCCAAACAAAATAAGTAACCTTAAGAGGATCTTTTAAGTTCCAAATTTTAGAACTGATAGTATATTTGTTCACTTTCTACAAAATCACATACACAACCTCATATATAAGATGCTACACTAAAGCGTTTGTAGGAGCTTTATCATTTGTGAATTTCCTTCGTCCCTCTTTAATTGTAGAGATGTTAACAGATAACACTTGGTTGATCCATGTTTTCTTAACCTGTGTAACATTATAAAAAATATGAATTATATATATATATATATATACCATTTCTGTCCCTAATTTTTGTTATTAAAATAAATTTTATATATATTATTATTCCTTAATCTCCTTGTATTGCAGTTTTAGATTGCTTTTAGTTTGACTTTAAGTACTGTAGTTTATAGTTAGGCTATCTTTTAAACTTTTGTTTTCCGTCTATAAAAGAAACAATCCTTCAATTGTTAATTTGGCAAAGAAAAAAAAATTGTTAACAAAATTGATGTATTTTGAGTTTCTCGAATTCGACCTAGATTAACTTTATACTATATTAAAGAAAATTACACTACTTTGTTAAAAAATAATAAAAGAGGAAAGAGATTAAAATTACGTCACTTCATTGTAAAAAAAAAAAAAGATAAGTGCAGATAAAAATTACCACTTGATTTAAAAAATTCAATATAAGATTACTGAAAAAAAGATGCATACCTATAGAGAACTCACACTAATTAAGAGAAAACTTTTCAATTTTATTTCAATTATATTACAATTTAACTATAAAATATGAAAAATTTATGACTTGTTTTGTTGGTGCATATATTTTTTTTAAACAAAATCTTTGCTTGAAATATGAAAAATCTAGAAGTCATTTAGTTAATACGCATAATTTGTCAATTATATATTTTGAAAATTAAATTAAAAAAGGTGAAAAGATAAACTAAGAGAAAAATATATTTATTTCTTTTTATACTAGAAATAAGTAAATCTTAAATATAATGTATAAGTTAATGAAAATTTAATATATGATATTTAAATTTAATAAGTTAAATAATCATTGCATTTTTAAATTTATTTTATCCTTGTTAAGGTTATTCATGTATTACATAAATACTTCATATTCTTTCCCAAATCGTGTATAATAATCATTGTCTCTCTTACACACATGCCTCATAAAAGAGAAATACACATATTCTAGAAACTCTTGACATGAACGCATAAATGAATAATTAATTTACTTCTTATAATGTTTCTTCCTCCAATACGTTTACATATTTTTGTATGTTCTCTCATTTTTTTATCATTATTCATAGAAGACGAAGATGAAGACAAGTCAAATATAATCTTCAAGAGCCCATGACCTAACACGGATAAGGTCTGACATGATCTCACAAGTTTCTTTTAAAATACCACATTTTGGTTTTTAAGAAACCATTTTAAGTAAAAAGAAAACCTAAAAGGCATCTAAGTGTATGTTTAAGTATAGTTAATTCAAAATGAGTATTTTTAATTTAAAAAATCATGTATATTTTTATCTAAAAATTAAGTTGTATATTGACAGAGCATCATTAAACTTTTTAACTTAAAAAGATTCTTAAAAAACCTAAATATGACATTATAGTGTTGAAGAAAGGAAAAAGGTGAGAAATGTGTTATTCTTATGCAATATTTTTGAAAGTTATTATTTTATACTAATTTTCAATTAAACTCATACATTATATTTAAAGTGTAATTATTTTTCTGCTAGCAAATATGTTGACTTTTAAGTCTATGCATTTTTCTTATTCTAATGTAATATTTTTTCAGATTTTTTTCTTGTAAATGATTTTTTTCCTATTTTTTTATTATTGTAAATGGTTTTTTCTCTATAAATTCTTTTTACAATTTGAATCCTTGTATTTTTTTTTTCATTTTTTAACGCAACCCAATATGATGTCAATAATTTAACATTTTTAAGTTGAAGTTGACAGGAACTAAAAATAAAACTTGAACATATATAAGATGCTATGAAAATAAATTACAAGAACAAAATATAAAAATACTAAATTACACAATGAAAACATAATTAAGCCTAACTATTAACTACAATAAAATTTATTATCACAATGTACTTAAATCTTAATTTTGAAGAAAAAAAAACATTGAAACAGTAAAAAAAAAAAAGCCCGCAACTTTAATGTTTATAGCATGTTCAACTCTTTAATTTAGATAGATATTTCAGAAATTTTAGCAAACAAAAGTAAAAATGAAATTAAAAAAAGTTAAAGTTAGTTTATTCTAATTTACATAAATTTCTTTTATAATTTTTCTAAATTTTTAATTAAATTTATAAATAAATTAATTTTAACTTATAAATGGTTTTTTTTTGTATATTTTTCTCTCGTAAAACTCTTTCTGAAGGAATTCATGATAACAGAAATGAACATCAAGCAAATCAGTTTATAATGAAGCAAATATTTCGTTTCGTCACTTCTGTTTTCAATGAAAAATAAGTGTGATCTGCAAGAAAATTAACTTTTTACAAAAAGACAAGTTGATATTGTATGACAAATTATTAAATTAATGACAGTATTATTTGACCTTATGTTTGAATGAAAATATTTTTGAAAGGAAATTTATTTTTATAAAGAATTTGAAATGTTTCGAAATAACGTATATTATTCAGAAGAAGAATTTTAAAAGAAATTAAAATTCTATAACTTTATAAAAATAATTTGATTATTTAAAAATTAAAAATTTTAAATAAAATGTAAGATTTTGATTTTTTTTTTCATACTAATTTTTTCTCAAATTATTTTTTTTAATATAGATCAATGTTATTTTTTTAATTAAGATTTTTTTTCCTAACACTAATAATTAAATACACTAATAATATTTAATTAAATAATAATATTTTTTAATTAAGATTTTTTTTCCTAACACTAATAATAACCATAGGATGAAGCTAAACTACCAAAAGCATACTCAATAATAACTATTTCTTGTTCCCATGAAACTATATATGCAGTTAGTTTGATACATTTGGCATTTTCTCATTAGGGCTGAAACCACCACATACACAAGTGTGATCATACCAATGTTCACACACAGCTGCAAAAACGACACCCACCACGTAGTTCATGGGATAATACACCACCAAAAGGTCAAACATTATGATAAAGTTTTGTAGAATTTAGAATCTACCAGACACTAGTGACCAGAGATATGTACCATTAAAAGGACACCAAAGACCTCACAAACAAATAGACAAGAGATAGACAAAGACTACGTTAACCATCTCGTCATACAATTCTTCTTAAACACCTCCATGCTTATAATTATTACTTATTATGTTTTCTTGTGGTGGTTCCAATATATTTGTGCTTCAAAACAATGATTAATTACTTTTATAATCCTAGTTTTGTGAAACCACTTCTAACCTATCTTATTATTTCAGAGAATTTGATGCGTGCAAGAGAAACCAATTGCATGAGTTGTCATGGTTTAGATTAGATTAGATAATGTTGCTCTCCATTATTTCAATTTGGAATAATATATATATATATATATTATGAAAAAAAAGTGTAGCAAATAGATTGTTGTGGATAAGTCCAAGGCAACTTTTTAAAGTAAAAATATTGGAAAATTTGATGCATAATATGGATTTAACATAGTACCTCACATTGATACAAGTGACAGCTAATCATGAAACAGAGCCATGTCATACTGGCTTTTTCTCTCTTGCTTTTCCTTCTTTCTTTCTTTTACTTCTCCATCTACATTATTTTGGGTACGATAATTATTAATAATTAGCCTACACATATTAATTATGAGATATCTGAATGAGTATATGAAATAAAGTGTGGAAAAGAAACCCTCTCGAATGAATGGCTTTTGGTGGGCCAGTGGACCCATAGAGAGATAAAAGGTTCAAAGGTCCAATCCAAGACACTTGACTTCAAAATGGACTCTGACCCATTGGGCCCCATTCGTATTTTTTATTCTAACACTCCATAGCCACACCACATGTCCACTTGTACGACAACAAAATTACTAATTCACGAAGCAGTTTTTTCTTTATGACATTTCATATAAACCGTTATAAAAATACCAAATAAAAATCTACATCTAAAAGAGGTTATGTTGTACACAACAACAATATAAATAAATAATGAAACAAAAACAACCTCAACATACTCTTACCCTATATTTGATGAGTATATTACCAGGAAACAGTGAGTTCATAAAAATTTATGAAAAAATGGTGGTCTAAGAACTAGGCCCATCAGGCATTCAGGGCAGTGATGGCAGCAGCCTGTTATCCCTCCACTGTCAGGAGAGGGAGGTTTTCGCTGCTCTGTGAAACCAGCCTCACGCTGTGCCCTCCACTTTAGGACCCAAGACACCCAGGCCTTCGCCCAGGTCCCATAGGTCAGCTCTCAACTTGGAGTGGGCAAGCCTGCATTTTGCAATCAAAGCCCAACCTAACGAAGCCACAGTTTTATCCCACCACCTTAATGCCCTCACTTGAGTTACAAGCTAATGTTACCCAGCTCGGCGAACTGACATCCTTGTCAGACTCTTATAAAGACTTCGTTTGTCTATGCATTGGCCGATGTGGGACTTGCGAACATTTTCTTAGAATACATTCGGTAAGGCAAGGTACCAAGGGCAATTGAAGTGATTAATAGAGAAAGATTGTAAGTAATTTGTAGTTTCAGCTTATCATCTATAAAGTTGGAGAAACTGAGACTCCCTTCTGTTACTATGGCATTGTTCTTCTTCCATTCAGAACTGCTCTTCATTTATACAATAGGTATTTAGGTACACAATGAGATCCTTTTTCTTAAATCTTCTTCCGTCTTCATAATATTACTTCAGCATACAATTCATAATCTCTGGCTGCTCAATTGCTCCATGCTATAGCTTCTTTAACCTTGTCTCCAGCTTTAAAGAAAATGTTCTTAATTCAATCTTAATAGATAACGTGGCTCAAATGTCTCAATAATCCATTGACACTTCTCCCAACTTTTCACCATTGTTGTAGACTCACACATGAGACATTTTTCAATTATGCCATCACATCTGCATCTTCATCATAGTACTTGATTATGCAAATTCACCAAATATGATGGTGCCACAGTAACTCAGTCATTTAGAAGCACATATGGTGATAAAATAGTTTTTGATCAATTATATTTTTAGTTCTTAAAATTGGGAGTTTAGTTTTAGTTGTTCGTATTTAAAAAAGTTATGTTAATCCTTCAAAATTGAAAAAGTAAATTCCTAAATATTAAATTTGAGGGACTAAATTTTAGGTTGTAGTATTTAAAGTTTTAAACTATTTTAATCTCTCTAATTGAGTATTTAGGGACAAATCATATTCAATTAAGTGATTAAAAAAATCAAATTTGGGGATTAAAACAAAAAGTATCTTAAATTTCAAATATTAAAAAAATATAGTTATATCACATTTTTTTTATACAATTACGTGGTAAATATTTTTTTGATCCCCGGTTTGAGGTATAAGAAATCATGCTAACCAAGAAAACAAAAGTATGTGTCATGTTTATGCTTTGTCTTTTCACAACATACCAATTAAACAATGTAATAATGTTATTATATTAATTATTAATACAGAATAATATAAATAAATGGAAGACCAATATCAATGTTACCGCGAATCCATGAGAAGAGACAGAGGACAAAGAATATTTGTTCATATTAGCTTTTGACTTTAGGTTTCATGTCATGGATATTCTTAATTCTTCGTATTAGCTTACTCAATTTTTTGAAATGAAATTGATCAATTTATTCGTAACCTCCCACGTAGTACTCTTTATATTTTCACATAATATATTGCTAAATTCTTTCAAAATTACCCTTCTGATAAACCCTAACATGTGGCATATCTTTAAAGAATCTTCACACATGCAAAATTTTATATAATATTGGTTATTATACGTGTGTGTATACACACATAGTGTTAATGCATCTCACGGTTTTAGAAACTAAGAAAAGAAAAAAAAAAAGTACATCTTCCTCCAACATGAGCACATTTTTACATGTTAAAGTTTGACCATGGAACACTGTTTTCTTCTTCCTTTAGTATGAATTTTGCTAACATCAACACCATGGATTAAAGTATTGGTCACATCATTTTCTCATGGCAACACACTATCCTTTCATTGAAGTAGGGCACTAAGTTAAATTCACACTTGTTATGGAGTCAAGGAAACTTGTTTGGTAACAATTAATTGAAGAGAAAGAACTCCTTGTGTACATTTTCATTTTTTTTCTTAAAAATGATAAAATAAATAACTATTTTCAAAGAGCATCAAAATAAATACTCCCTGAGTAATGTTAGATAATTAAGCATGTTATGATAAAGATAATTCTCTTATATTGTTAAAAAATAAATAATATTATTAATTATTCGAGATTTAAAATAATTATTATAATACAATAAATAAATTTATCACATATACATATAATAGTTTGTAATGGATAAAAAGTTTATTTTTGTTTGTTTTTTACACTATATGTACATACATTATATTTTCCAAAATGGGTGCTATCTTATGTTTGCTGCAATTAAGAACCAATTCGAACAAAGGATCATTTTTTTTATCATATTATAATGGTAAAAGAAATGTTAATAGCACTCTTTTAGCATACAGTTTACTATTAATGGAAATTTATTAAAAAAAATGCAATTAAAATAATAAAATCATTAAAGAAAATTGAGACCTAACAAAGTGACAACCAATGATTTTTAAATTTGAATCGATGAAAATTTAATATCATTAATTGAAAAGTATATAATTTGTCAATTTCAATAATTGCAATAAATATTTTTAAAAGGAAGGTATCGTTAACCATTTTTTTTATAAATATAAAATGTCAAACGATTTATTTTTGAAAAAAAAAGTCTTACCAACCATCCTTAGAAAAATCTCTAATTTCAATTATAATTTTTCTCCTTTCATACTTGGACTACATATGGGCTTTAGATAGCTTTTTATGCAATAATATTTCAACATCAAGTGCAAGTGCAACACTTCATTTCATATTATTGGAACTTTGCTGTAACAATTGGGCTGGATTTCTATCTACCTATATTCCTATAAAAGAACTTTATGCCATTTTTGTTCTATAAATAACATCACTATAAGCAAATATTCTTGGAACATTCATGGTCCTAACTAGCTAGACAAGAATTAGAAGCATACATAGCCACTACACTTAATTTATTGTGCTAGTAATCAAATTACCAATTCTCCATTCAAGTTAAGAGTAACATTTTGTTATTTATGATCAAATCAAATAATGAGAGACCACCCAAATGTGTAAATTTAAACCAGTGAAATTATTTAACTTAAAAGATATCAACTTTGCCTATGATAGTACATTTTCATTGAATTCAACTACAGAGCAGATAAATAAACAAAAATCAAATAATGATACACAGCTATTTTGAGGAACAAGCATTCAAGTTTCAGATATCCTAATTCAGAAACATGATTGACCAATAAAAAAACTGACATGAACAGATAATTAATGTTGAAAGTTAAGAAGATGTAAAGCAAGCTTAAGGAATGTAAAGAAGGCTAGGTGTTACTTTGACATGGGTTGTGTAGTGTTGAAAATTGAAACCTTCTGCAATGAAATTTCCTTTTGGAACCAACATTGTGTTCTGCATGGGGAAGACTTTGAGCCTGCTGATACTGTGGAAATGATCTTCTTTCCACAGTTTAACCAACAACATTATATATCCTATCTCCAATTTTCAATTATACTGGTTGCTTTTCAACCAACAAATAGTCTTTAAAAATGTTAGTTAGGAAAAGCAGACAAATGGACCTTTTGCACCATACTGTGGTCTCTATATTCTATCATTGCAAACAACCAAGTTAAAAAAAGGGATTGACTTGTGTTCTTCTACAGATAAACTTTAACTGTGCAGTAATTTTGCCCCTATATATGTTTCTGAATAGCTTTTACGTCAGGAGTTAGATTTGTAGGAATGTACCTCAAGTTTGACTTTATATTTATAAAGTGTGTTTGGACTTTCACTTTTTCACATTAAATTGAATTGATGAGATTTTTTTATATTAGAAAATTCAATCATATACTTCTATTTATTTTGTTATGCAGATAACCTAGTGTTTATACTGGAATACTTAGTATTGAATTTTGAGAAAGAATTCCATAGGACATAACTGGTAATGCCAGTAGTAACAAGAAGTTTATGGGGTGAGATTTTTCGACTATTGTGATGTTGGGTTTTAAGTAGAGATGAACCATGCTAATTCTATGGATCGATTGCCAAAACTGATAAATTCATTTGTTTCATCACAACATTGATTTATGCCTTTCTTTTTAAGTTAAAGGAATATGACTAATGATATTGTAGCACTACTTTGATTCATTAGTATGATAAATCATTGTTTAGAAGTCAAGTTACCACAATGCAAATAACTTACACAATGATAGCATTACAGTATTGGAGAGAAATACAGGACTTCCTAATACCAACACTTAATTATAATTCTTGATTAATAGAATCCTTACTTTTACTATTTGGTCAAGAGCACAATTTAGTTAAGCTTATTAACACTTATACATTTAGGATTTGGATTTGATGTAAAACAACTTTCTGATAAACAAATCTGAACAAATTTCTTTTTGATAGCTATTTTTTGTGACCATATGTCATGCTGTTTTTCTTGTTGTAATTTAAATTTTTAATGCATGTTTAAGATTTTGTTTCAGAATAACAGACAGATGAAATTAGAAGTAAATTTTTGTATTTTTTTTTCTGTTTTATGTAGAAAAATATCATAGATTTATACCACATGTTCAAACATATGTAGATAAAAGAAGTGCTTTTGTTGATGGGTTTAACACATGTCCATTCATGTGGATGGATTGTATACATTTATTTTTTTAAATAAAGTGAGAGAAAAATGATTATGGATACTGGATTCATTATTACTCTCAAAATAAAACCCTTCAATAACTTTGACCAACGATTTGGTTTTTAGGTAGACAGGATAAGCAAAAGAGAGAATAGATCATCAAGAAATAATCATTATTTGACTTCTCAGGTTGGAGAAGAAAACCCATTTTCCACTAGACAATTAGGTCACATTGCACCAAGAAAAAATCATGAATGTCCCCAAATTTAGCAAAATGTTCAGCACCTACTAAATGGCCTAACAAAACAAGTCACTGATGATTTTGGTTTGGCCAAAAAAAAGTGCTAAACTAGCCACCAAGAAAAACTGCCACAATTTAACAATTTTAATAAAGCTGCAATGTTGCCAAAAGGTGGCTCCTATTAATATTTAAAAATTCCGACCACTCAATCAACTTTTTACTCATTTTTCCTTCTTCCCTAATTCAAAATTTGTCTACTTCTTTCTGCACCATACTCATTTGTGATGTCTGTTTATAGAGACAACACTCAAAGGGAAAGTTCTGCACATGAAATGTCAAGCTTGAAGTGCCAAGGTTCAACAAAATGAGAAGTTAAGTTGCACTTGTTCTTCTACAAATGCACTTTTACAACCAAAAATTCCCTTATTTGACTAGTTTTCTAAACATGCTATATATATTGATGCATGCTAACTAGCTAGCTAGTTTGCTAATATATATCTTTGTTTTTTTTTTTCCATTCTTGTGAAGGCTTTTGATTAAACTATAAGGTTGTTTGAATGCTGAAATTGAACAAAGCATAAAATCTGAATAGGATTTGTGTATTTGGGCTTGTTGTGTCGATGTTTGTCGTGTATCTTTTAGTTGTTTGGAAATATGTGTCTTTGTTCTCTGCTTCCAATGAGAAGATAATGAATACAAAATGAGGCATAATAAGTCTTGTTCCCCAATTAATGGACCCAATAATATAGTAAGGGTTGGGCACAAAAAAGGTTGGGGTGACTCATAATTTGGTACCCTTTGTTCAGGGTGTGATCCAAGGCTTTGCAACAATTATGTGAAGCTTCTAAAACAAGCACCCCAACAATGCAAGCAACTTCAGAAATAGAATTTGAAAAACTGGTTGGTAGAGATGCCCCATTAGACCCACTCGCTTGCTCTTTCACACAAACAAACACAGAAAGAAGACAGACAAGAAGGTCCCTTTGGTTTCATGTGTTTGTAAATTAAAGAGACAGCACATGGCATCTTCTCTTCTTATTTTTTTCACTCTTCTTTTGTTTCTCAATTCTGCACTCTGATTCCATCACTTTGTTATTCTTGATGCCCCTCAACTACTCGTTAATCACACTTCTGTTCTTAAATTTTTCTTCAATCTCCTTTTTTATGATTGCATTTATAGAATTCTTTTTAGATTGATCATAGAAATTTTGTTGTATTCCTCATCATTTTCTGCAGCTTCTGTCAGTTTATTTTCTTCCTACTTTGGTTTGGTAGCTCTTTTGTAAGATTTGCACTTATTTATTGAAAAGCTTCATCGTACTCCTTCACGTCGAGCTGATAAGGGATGGTCTAAGAATCATGCTATGATAGACTTTAATATCAAATAAAAAAATAGAATTTAAGTCTAATCTATCTTTATAATTTTATAAACTATTGAAACACTTCGTCTCTAGTTAATATTTGATCTCTAACAATTTTATTTATTAAAAAAATTATATATATAAATAGTTTTTAAGAAGTGAACCTTAAATCTCACTCAATATTATAAAATTAATTTGTAAAGTGAAGTTTGTATCTACTAATACATTATTGAAATGTCTTATTTTTAATCGATATAAAATCTCTGACATTTTCGTCAAGATTTTTCAATTCGTGTGTATGAAACTTAAAAATAGTTCGATATGTCCAACAATTTTATTAGAATAAACTCATATATCATTATAAAAAAACAAACTTTTAAATCTAAGTCAACTTTACAAAACTGACTTAAATTTATAATAATAATTATAAATACACTTTTACATTCTCATCAATAAATAATTATATCCAATTATTATAAAATATTCATTTACAAAATACACATAAATTACTATTAAAAATTAATTAAATGATTATATTTAAGAAATTAATATTTTCTTAAGCCATCTATAATAGGGTGGTTTAATTTTTTTTTCTAAATTGTTGCATTGCATGTACCTAGTGTGAATTGGACCCAGGTGAAATTTCCAATGTTCATATTTATGTCTTAAATACAGACAAGTGTGTGACACTTTGCAGTTATTTTTAAGAGATGCTTCCAGTACTTAGGACAGTAAACCATCTTTATTTTAGGGAAGTGTGCACATGTTCATTAAAGTAATATTTTTTCTTAAAATGGTAGAATGTTGTTTGCACATTCACATTCTCAATAGTCAATAAACATGTCTGCTGTTAATTTGAAGCAATGCAACTTTTTTAATTGGGTTCATCAAACATTTTTTATTCGATAAAACTATCATCTCAATTATTGAATTTTGTCGTATAACTAGATTTCTTCTTCACCACTAGAAAACTATATAGTACATATGTTTGCCAAATATAACACCAAGTTGGAACATGTCAAGTAGCACCATTTACCACGAAACAAATGCCTCAACAGATCTTTGCACTGTTTTGCAAGATGTGGTCACAAGCAAATTGGAAAAAACCTAAACAGAAAATAACCCTCCAATGTTCATCAAAAATTTACCACACAGTTCAAAGTTACTTTCAGATATCTTATAAGTTAAAAGACAAATTTTAGCATACGTAATATATAAGTATGCAGAAACCGTATGTGTTACAAAAGATTTTGCTTTGTATGAAAAGTAATAAAAATGAGGTGGCATGAATTTGACATAGTAAACCATGAAATAGGAAAGTGGGTTGTATATTTAGAAGTGTTAACAATCTAAATTAATTTCTTTAATTGGGAATGTTTTTATTTAAGTTGGATATGATTATTATAAGTAATAAGCAACAAACTTCTCTTTCTTAACATAACTACATATTTAAGACACAAATTCAAAACTGTTAATTAAATTAAAATATTTCCATCAAACAATTCACACATTTAACAACAATTACCTATGTTTTGATCTAGCAAAACATAACCCATCAAAGGAAATCACACATTATGATTCTGACTAACCTTATATTTATTTAAACTTCATATTTTATTTAAGTACTAAATTAATCTCTTTTGCATTAATATTGCACGACACAGCCGTTAAATGATTATATTTTAAACAACCATTAAGATCTTTAACTCTTTGATAAAATTAAAAAATATTCCCACATTCTTTGATTTCTTGAAATATAAGAACAACTTTTTATTCAAGACAAATAGATATCCTTTAATTTTAAATTGATAAATAAATTTCACTACTTAAGATTACTAGAAAAATAACGTTGATTGGTTTTGGAAGATAGTGTTTGTTTAAAGAAAACAAAAACAATCACTTTTGCAGTTGTATTTACTAATTTTTTATGTTCACAGGTGTATTTATTATCATTATTAAGTAACTTTCGCAGTCAGAAAAAAGGAAAATGTTTTTTTTATTATGTAGAGTATTACACTATTGCTCTAACCTCAACGTATTTTAATAGTAAGTAAAAGTCATTGAAAACGAAAAAAGAGGAATAAATAAATTTATATATATATGAAATGGCGAAAACCCGAGGTTTCTGGCTCCTAAAAAACCGCATCCCCAGCCGTTACCGTACACCCTCACACACGCTGCTTCACCTCACTCGCTACTCACTCACTCTCCCACTCTTCTGCTTCTTCTTCATCTTCTTCGTCACCTTCGTTTCAATCACACTTTCTTTTTCCAAATCACATTCTAGGGTTAGGGTTTCGGCATTATGATGTGAAAGGCTACCACGCCTCGTCCACCGTCTCCTCCCAAACCCTCCCCTCCGCCGCGATCTCCGCTCCTCCTGCCATGGGAAACTGCTGCAGATCCCCGGCCGCCGTCGCCCGAGAGGACGTCAAATCGAGCTTCTCCAACGCGGACCACCATGGCAAGCGCGGTTCCAGCGCGGAAGCTGTCAAACAGAAGGCGCCGATCACGGTCCTCGCCGGCGTGCCCAAGGAGAACATCGAGGACCGCTACCTCGTCGACCGCGAGCTCGGGCGCGGGGAGTTCGGCGTGACGTACCTCTGCATCGACCGCGACACGCGCGAGCTGCTCGCGTGCAAAAGTATTTCCAAGAGGAAGCTCAGGACCGCCGTCGACGTCGAGGACGTCCGCCGCGAGGTTGCTATCATGCGCCACCTGCCGGAGAGCCCCAGCATCGTGTCACTCCGCGAAGCCTGTGAGGACGACAATGCGGTTCACCTCGTCATGGAGCTCTGCGAGGGCGGCGAGCTCTTCGACCGGATCGTCGCCCGCGGCCACTACACCGAGCGCGCTGCTGCCGCTGTCACTAGGACGATTGTGGAGGTCGTGCAGCTCTGCCACAAGCACGGGGTTATCCACCGCGACCTGAAACCGGAGAATTTCTTGTTTGCAAACAAGAAGGAGAATTCGCCGCTCAAGGCTATTGACTTCGGGCTTTCCATATTCTTCAAGCCAGGTACGGACCGTGAGTGAATTTGGATTTCCTTGGTGCATTGGGTGAGTTTGGTTTGGAATGGGAAGGTATAGTTGAGTTTGTACTTGATTAATGAGGTTATTGTTTGGAAGACTATGTTGGTGTTTCGGATGCCTGTGATGGTGTCAAGGCTCAGTTTGAATGATTTACTGTATAAACACTCATACGAGAAGAAAAGAAAATAAATTGAATCAAACGTGTCTGTTAGGGAAACTAAAGCTTTTGGAGACGTTAAACCAGAGAGCTTCTATAAAAAGTAGTTAAGTATTATAAGTTGATCATAGCTTACCGGAGAAGATCAGTTTATTTCTTTTTCTGATACAATTTTTAAGTATTTATAGAGAAGTTTATCCATTCAAGGACCTTATTTAATGTACTTGAAGTTGGTGCGGTTAGGTTTTGTACCGTCTACACTACATTCTGCGTGTGCAGCACAAAAGGAAAAGTAAGATGGTTGTTTTGTTGGTACGCTCTGACACCTAAATTTCGATGCTGTTTTTAACACTCAAGCTCGGGACGGCATTTATGTGAATGAGGGTGCCTTGGTTATTTATGTTTGCTCTTACGGTGATTGGATTTAACAATGTGATTTTGAGTGAAAGATCAGAGGGCGCATAACAAGTGGTCAATCTGTTGTATGATGTTGAAATTGTGGAGTTGTGGAGTTTGTTGCAGTAATCTAGTCAGCTAACGCTAAGCTTGGCAGTTGCTTTGTTTGTGTTGGATTAGACTATGGCTATTTCGTTTTAGTCCCATTTGTGAAGACTTTTATTTTCCCTTTCTTCTAAACCCTATTGCCAAATGTGGGATGAAGTGTAGACTTTATTGCAACTGTGCTGGGAGCTGCCACACTTCATTTGGATAAGAAATAAGTACTCTAACACTAAGGTGATCTTTTTCTGTGGCTGTTGTATGGTTCTGTTCAAACAATACGTAGTGCTTTTGGTTCTGTTTTGTTGCATGTTTTGAAATATATTAAGGTTACTGGTAGTAGGCTTGGGCTAGTACTTTAGGATTAGTAATTAGTAGTAGGAGCACTAGGTTTATGTATTAGAGTACCACGATACTTCCTATCAATTAAATTCAGGTTTATTAGTTAGTTCTCTCACTCTTTCTCGTTTTCTATCTCTTAACACGGTATTAGAGCAGTATTATTCTTTATGAAAAAGGAGTTTTTTTTTTGTTGTGTTGAGTTCACCAAACTTGGTTGTACTTGTAGATTCTCACATCAGTTTCTAAGCTGGAATTTATTCTCGAAGAGGTGGCTATTGGTTGAATCTGTTCAGAAATCAGAGTAAAATCAGTTCTGTCAACTCACTTATACTCGAACACTGGAGCATGGGTAATTCTTGTCTGCTTGTGGTGTTTATAGATTCATTGATAATAGATGGTTCTCTTGATGACCTCTGGGTGAGATCTTAATATATCCTGCGCAGAAGTTTTGGTTTCTGTTGACTGGAACACATCCTGTAGGGTATTATTGTGATGTGACAGTGGCAATATCCCAAAACCTGAGCGTGTGTGGACTCTGGAGCATGTGTACTTTTGGACATACTTAACTTTGTGGTGTCGTGGACGTGTGTAGATGGAGCTGCCTGACCAGGGTTGGAGACTAGCCTGGTGTAATGGGTGGCTATGAAAATGGTGAATGGCTGGAGCTCTGGAAGTTCAATATTAATTTCAGATTCAATTTTACTTGTTGTTTCTGTCTCAGATTTGGCTTTTCTTCGAGTTCTTTGGGTGTTTAGGTTATGTTAGGATGTTGTGTCAAATTGCTGACTGCGTTTGGGTGGCCATTGGTGTCAATTTTGGCAGTGGAAGAGTGGCAAGGCCTTGGGACTTCCTCTGCAATTATGTCTGGCAGTGTGTGGTCAGCGACCTGTTCTGCCTAGATTTGGCCTGTATTTGATATATTTGGTTGGTGAACTGCTTCTCTGGCCCTTTTTGGCATGTTTGGTTGTTCTTTCTTTATTTGATTATTTTGTCTATTTGGTATTTCTTTGATTTTTTTTAAGCTGTTTAGCGATCAACTATACTGGTTGAAGGATTGGAGTAATTTTGTGTAGTCTAGCTTGTTAATGATATTCATTTTTAACTTTGAAGACTTTGCACCCTAAGTGACCCCCCTTCCCTGGTTCTTTTATGCTTTTGGATGGTGTGGTACCTTAGACACTGTTTTGGAAGGAGGTTGAGAAGCTGCTGATGGAAAAGGCCTAAGACTCCAGAAACCATCTCATTTTCTTGTGATGTGTAGCATGGAGACGCTTGGAGCTTTCCTGCCAATTACACTGCCATGTTTTGTGATTTGGCGAGTGTTTTAGGGTTAGGGATGTGTACTGCTTTTCCTATTTCTGTTATAGAGACCAGATGCTGCTCTTTGTTTTTGGCTTATGTGTTTTTACTTGTATCAAGCTTAATGCTTAGTAAGAGGTAGCTTGAGGGAGGTGCTCGTTAGACTTTGGTGCTTAACCTAGTTAGTCATATAAATAAAACGTTAGGTTATTCTTTTAGTGTACCGCATTACATCTTACCAATAATATCCAGTTTTATTATAGTTATCCTTTTGTTTCTTGCTTTCTCTCCTGCCCTAACCATAAGCCCGTAATTCTTGACAGTTATAACTTATAAACTTGAAAAGGGCATGTAATACGAAATCCATTTGGCATATTTTGCTCAAATTATACATTAGCTGTTTGTCAGTCTTTAAGAAGTATTTTCTGTAGACATTAAGGATGCTCTCTCTGAGATCACAATTGGACATAGTAGTGGATCATGTTGCAGTTCAGTTACTAAAAGGGTGTTGATTTGTTTTCTTATTTTCATACCAAGTTATGTTCATTCTGATATCAATTTCAAAATTCTGGAAGGAAATGCTGAAACAATCAAATATTGGATTGTTTGGTTTCAATTCTTTAAAATAATATTATAAATAAAAGAACCTATCTCTTCCGATTTTCTTTTTATCTGCGACAAGAAATATCTATTCCTGTTGAAAGAGGTCCATATCACCCCTTGCTTCCTCCATTTCCCTTTTCTTCCAAAGAGAGGACTCTTCGCCCAATGTTTACCTTCTTGCTTTTGTGAAAACTCTATGGTGCAACATGTATCATAGTATGTTTTTGGGTGTTTTGCATGGTGATTGGATTGGTGCTGGAATTTCAACACATATGAATTTGTGTACTGGTGCACTGCTTCTTCCTTTACTCATCTTTATAGGTCCACCAACAAAGTTCAGGAGAGGGTCTTGTCCTGTATTGTCCCATTTCCAAAAAGAAGTGTAATTAGATTAACTTTTGGGTTCGCTGTTTTGAATTTGTGATTATGTTCTGTAATTTGTTCAATTGTCTGTGAAAATGTTGCACGATTTTTCTCTATTATATGGCTGTCTCATTTGACGTGTTAAAATAATACTAATTTCTAAGATGATACAAGATAAAACCTACTTTCCTTGTTATTGTAATGGGGACATACTGTAAATGAAAACAAAAAACAATATCAACGCACTTTAATGTTGGCTTACTTTCTTAGGAAACACACAGCCTGTTTGTATACAGCAGCATTATAGAGTATAGACATTAATCTTAGGGTTGACCATACACCATCTCTTGTTAACAGTTTACCATCACATGGCACATTTTATTGCTGTCTACTCATGTTTCAATGTACGTGTATATGTATGTGTGTGTGTGTCCATATATATATATATATATTCATTCTTGCCGAATCTGACTTATTTTCCATAATGTATTGTGGTAATATAAAATTTTCCAGGCGAGAGGTTCTCAGAAATTGTTGGAAGTCCATATTATATGGCTCCAGAAGTTCTCAAGCGGAATTATGGACCAGAAATAGATATATGGAGTGCAGGAGTAATTCTCTACATCTTACTGTGTGGTGTTCCCCCGTTTTGGGCTGGTATAAATCGTTATATTCTTACAATACTCCTTATGTATGCCTTCTTTTTTATGTGCATTAGCATCTATAATATAAGCATTCATGCGCTAATACTTGCATGCTTAGACTTTTTGTTCTTTTTCTTTTGGTTTGTGCTACATACTGATTTTTTTCTGGCAAGGTTTTAATCTGCTAGTTGTCTTTTCTTTTGGTTCAAGCATATCATGAGTTTTGTTCTTTTGAGCTTGGTTCTTTTTATTATTTCATTAGCTTGTAAAAATTCTTATTTTCTTTCCTTGATGTTGATTCTATGCAGAATCTGAGCAAGGAGTTGCACAGGCCATTCTTCGAGGGCTTATTGATTTCAAAAGGGAACCTTGGCCAAGTATTTCTGAAAGCGCTAAAAGTCTTGTTAGGCAAATGTTAGAACCAGACCCTAAGCTTCGATTAACTGCCAAACAAGTGCTTGGTATGTTTATCTCCTTCCATGTTCATTTCATATTACTTTTAAGAGCTTCTTTAAAATCTCAATTAAATGTCAAAATGTTTCAGCACTTGTATGATTAATGAAATCAAGTGAAGAAAAAATTTTGGTGAAAACTATCTCCTTTTGGGTTTTTAAATTTTTAATAACTGCTACATCTGATCCTGTATATAAGAACAAAATGAAGATATCTTTGTGGTCCTTCATAAGAAAATAGAACCATTTTTAGATGTATCAATTGCTAACTTTCATTTGTACCCTTAATTTATTGTAGAGTCTATGAATGAAATATGCACTCATTTCTCATGAGAATGGATGCATTTATTGAGTTATTAACAAAAAAAGTCACACCCATTAGTTGAAAATTTCTCTTAGATTATGAGTAACATAATCAAACACTTAAACCATTTAATTTATGGGTATTTGAATTTATGACATTATTAGTTAAAATAACTGACTTAACAATTTTTATCGGTCTTGATGAATTAGTATTTGTTTCTTATATATGGACTAGAGTTAGTATATATAAGAAACAAATATGTAGTTCATCAATCTAAATAAAGTAGTTAAGTTAGTTAATTTTCATTGATGATTTCCTGCCTTAAATTGTTTTCCAAAAATACTCAGAGGACTAAATGGTTAAAGTATTTGGTTATAATTAATGACACTATTTGTAAAGAGATCATTTTTTTCAACCAATGGTGTTACTTGTCTTGTCAATAACCAAATAAATGCTTTCACTTTCATGGGAAATGAATGCATATCTCATTAATTGATTCTACAATAAATCAAGGGTATAGAATGAAATTAGCAGTTAATATATTTGGAAGTGATCCTTTGTTTCTTATGATTAGGACCAAAATTTGTTCTCATTTTTTTTATATATATAGGACAGAAGGTAGTATAAACAAGGGATAGTGTTCCAAGTTCTATTAATATATCACCTATCAAGAACATGGTATACATAATATCAATTCAGTGTTATATTCTTTTTTGTCTCTCTTCCTCCCTCTATGCCTCCCATAATTTCAACATGGTATTAGAATGTTGTCATCCTTCGTGAACTGTCCTGTCACCGCCACAGTCCAGGTCCCTAAAGTTTGGAGTACTAATTTAATTGCATGATTCTTCCTTCAAGTTAATTGTCAGTCCCCTTGCATTTTCACTCCCTTTTACTGTGTTGTTCCTGGTAGCCAGTTCATCTAGCTTTGTGTTAGGATCCAAAAAACGGGACCCGGAGTCCCTCCATTGGAAGTATGGGACCCGGATTCTGGTACGGCCTTGGACTCTCCTCCTACAATAGCTAGTTTTTTTGTTGTGGTTCTCCCAGGTTTTTATTCGTTGGTATCAAAGTTGGTTGTTGATGTTTTGGCAAAGGCTACTTGTGGAGAATTCTGACTAGTGAAAGGTTTTGACCAATGAGAAAGTTGAGTGAAATGTTGTGGAATCTGAGCCATCAAGATGTTGGCACTTAAGGGCAGTGCTATGATGGACTTGGATATATTATGAGATTCTTAGGTTCCTCATCAAGTAGTCTGAGATGCATGGTAGAATATTTAACTACATGATTCTCCCACCTTAACAACTAGTTTTAAGGCTGCTTTCCGCAAGTGTTTTGGTGCTAATCAATTGGTTCACTCCTGCTTCCTTCTTCAACTTAGCCTCACAATTTTCAGACATGTTTCTGACAGTTCTTTGGGTTTCATTCATGTCCTCTTTCTGCCAATCTTTCAATTGTGTTATTTATTTTGGTCATCTCCTTCATTGATTTGTTCTACAACTATCAGGACGTGTTTGGCATCTTAGATAATATCAACTCAATCTCAGTTAATATCTTAACCACATAATTTCAACATAAACATTACTTGTTCTAAGTATGTTGATGACTTTTCAGAACAGATAATAAGTTTCATCTTTTTTTCTTGCCTTCCAGAGCATCCCTGGCTCCAAAATGCTAAGAAGGCCCCTAATGTTCCACTTGGAGATGTTGTCAAGTCAAGGCTTAAGCAATTTTCAATGATGAACAGATTCAAAAGAAAAGCCCTCAGGGTTAGTTCGCTACATCTCTGGTGATAACTCAAGTTATTTCTTGTATAGCATGTCAGATCTAAGATTGCACATTTGAAAACAGGTCATTGCTGATTTCTTATCCAATGAAGAAGTTGAAGACATCAAAGATATGTTCAAGAAGATGGATAATGATAATGATGGCATTGTTTCCATAGAAGAACTGAAAGCTGGATTTCGAAACTTTGGGTCTCAACTTGCTGAGTCTGAAATTCAGTTGCTTATTGAAGCTGTGAGTATAGCTAATTTCCCCTTGTTCCTCTAAATTATTGTGGCTGAACACGAATGTTGTTTTGTTACCTGCTACATCATAAATTGGCCGACAGAAGTTGATATTGTCAACATGCATGGGGTACAATTGTGATATATTTTCCATTACAATTTGGTTGGGTTTGTTGAGTTACATTTGTACTAAGTAAAATATTTTAGCTTTAAATTGTTTTTGTTTTGTATTTTAATCATTGTATGTTGACAACAGGTAGATAGTAATGGTAAGGGAACACTAGACTACGGAGAATTTGTTGCTGTTTCCCTTCATTTAAAAAGGATGGCTAATGACGAGCATCTTCGTAAGGCCTTCTCCTATTTTGACAAAGACGGGAATGGATATATTGAACCAGATGAGCTACGGAATGCCCTGATGGAAGATGGAGCAGATGATTGTACAGATGTAGCAAATGATATTTTCCAAGAAGTAGACACGGATAAGGTGATATTCGGGAGTTATTTCTTTAGATATAGTCTTGATTAGGGAATTGTACCCTCAAATTCTTGAACAATTGCAGGATGGACGTATCAGCTACGACGAATTTGTTGCTATGATGAAAACTGGAACGGATTGGAGAAAGGCATCAAGGCATTATTCACGTGGGAGATTCAATAGCTTGAGCTTAAAGTTGATGAAAGACGGTTCTTTAAACTTAGGAAATGAGTAGTTGTCTGAGTGTTTGCCTATATTCAATCTGGCTTTCCAAATAGTGTAATATTCCTCCTACAATATGGACTTGGCTTCTTTGTGATGATTATTTGGTTCCACTTTTAGAAGGGTTCCTTTCTACCTGGTGCTGTGCGAGTTACGAAGGATTGGGTGCGCCAATTATACACGCACTTTCTTACTTGTGTAAAACATGGTGCCTTGGAGCCACTGGTGTGACATGTATGATTCCACTCGTTTTAACCACTCCTGCCTTCTCTTCTGGTGTGACAATGTTGAATCAAAAACTGTTTAGTGCAGTCAGAATATGTTTATCAAAGTGCGAATATCTTGTAGTTCCAATTCTGGACTCTTTTGGTCATTCTATCCCTCCTACCGCTGCCCCATAATGGCCAATGGCCAAAAAACCTTTGTTTTCTCCAAGCTGCCTACTCTGGGATGCTCACAACATTTAATATTGCTTGTCTCGTAGCATCAGCCTGTAAGATATTCTCATTCTGGAACTGTGCAGACATGGAATCGTTGCTGTTCAATTTGTGAGCACACTATGTTGGCTAGGAAATGCAAGTGGCAGGTTTTGTTGTATCGTTAGACCTGCTCTGTGAATGCAACTGCGTAGGGATAGCAAGACCATTAAAACAATTAGAGGAAAAATGGTGGGAAAAACACTGTTGTGTCATTGAAGTCTTTCCATAGTTTAGGGTTTTTAGGCTATCCTTGATTAAGAGAGGTTTATCTAAAGTCTTTCAACCTATTAATCTTCAGGTATTTGATCCGGAGCAACGTTAAGCTCTGTAATGGGCCTAAAAGATTTTAACTTTAATATCACAATATTATGTTTCATATTCTCATTTTAGTTTTTGCTTTCCCGTTTCACTTAGCTTTAAACCCGTCCTTCCAATTTGTGAATTTATAATGAATTAAGCGAGTAAGTTAAAAAAATTCTTATAAGTTAATTGACTTAATGACATTTAAGAAACATTTAACTTCTCTATAAATCGATAATAGTTTTATGTTCTTGATTTTACTATATTTGAATTTCAATTTTGTATGTGCTTAAATATAAGATTAAATAAAAAGAGCAATATTGATGTATAATAAAAAACAGTAATTTTAATATAAAATAAGTATTGATATATTTGTTTTTAGTACAAATTTTTAAAGGAAAATCAAGTTAATATGAAATTAAGAAGAATTATAATATAATAAAAATTAATAAAATAATATACTCATTGTTTAGTATCGGTTGTTTATACTCATTCTTTTACTTTGAGAAAATTATGAATGCTCTTATTGTAGAATTATAATATTATAATATTATAAAAAATAATAAAAAAAGTATTTCTATAATTATTTTTTATATACATATTTTTTATAACTTCAATATAAATTTAATAATTATTTTTTTATTTTAATAATTGTTATCGTAATTAATTTTTTATTACAATTCTTTTCTATTATAGTAAGGAAAAAAAAAAGAAAAAGAGACACAGCCTAAATACATGTAATTTATAATCAAGTAATTTATTTCTGTCATATAACATGGTAACAGCTGGAAACAGGCTATCGTATACTCACCTTTTGGCATCACAAGTAGAACAAAAACATTACAAGAATAACCATCAAAGTAAAGAATTTGACATGCTTCATTAAGCATGACTAAATAACCATATTAGCAATGGACAGTTTGTTTTTGCTTATTTTTTTTTTCTAAAAGGTGTTTTTTTATGATATGAACGGACTTTGAATTTCTTTTTACACGTATTTGTCTTGTTTATTTTAAGAATAGACGGCTTTATACTTATTTTAATAAACAAATTTTATCTTCTTTTAAATAAGTGATCTTTTTGCAAAATATCTATTTTAAATTTAAACAAACTGATTTAGGGATACACTTATAGAATACTTTTTTTTTTTTTTTTATATTACTGCTATTTAATTTTTTTTAGAAAGATATCAATAAGATTCAACATTAAAATCCATGAAAATATTACTTCATTTCCTATTCAAAATGTTAAAATAATAAATTTTTGACTTTTCTTTCTTATATACTTTTCAACGTGGTTATTTATACTAAATGTATAACTTGAGTTTCTAAGACTTGTAACCTTGAATATAATATATATATATATAATCACAATAAGTAAATAAAAAAGGAGCAGTAAATCCTTTGTGTACACAAAAAAATAGTATGCAATAATGTTATTACGGTATATTAATAGCATGTTAATGCCCAAATCCAACTAGTCTCTCAATGAAACAGACCCTCACAAACAAAGCACCTCTAAATTGCAATCTGCCTTTTGAGACTAGAGATATGATTCTCTGGCTTTGTCAGCATGATGAAGAATACTGTACAAAAATCGTAATAATTGTTAATCTTTTTTTTTCTATTTTTATGAATTTCATTACATAGACAAATTCTTTGTGGCACGAACTTCTTGAAAGTGTACTATATTTAAAAACTTTATCATTATGATGTATGACAGTCCCAACAAATTAACTTCGAGTTCTATCTTTAAACTGAATTTCTAGGAGATACAACGTCACTTTTACTTTTAATCAAAATTTTGGGGCGAACAATTGGCTCAAAGTTCATAGCGATAGGCAAAATATAATTATTCGTTGCATTTTATTTTGCATAAAATCCAAGTTAATGGTTTCTACGGGTTCAATTATTTTTAATTGCGCATATCAAATGTTTTATGAAAAGATATCAGAAAGGACATTTCTAGAATCACATTTGCTAGAAAATCCAAATGTTTTAAACTCTTAGCTAATACTCTCTCTTGACATAATAAATGTATTTTTGTTTTACGAACATGATGAAATTAAGGAAAAGTTGTTGAACTTCAGCTTCTATATTACACTTAGGAACTTAATAGGCCATATTGAAGTTCACCTCCATTCGTCTTTACGTGAGCATGAAACTTAAAGAGTCATTTTCTTTTTCTCCTCTCATTGAATACATAACAAAGATTTTGTTGAGGTAAAAATGGTTTCTTTACTCGTATGATCGTGTCATTTATGTATATTTGTAATTTTTGTATATGTATTACTTGAAGACTTTGTTCATCATGGATTGATATATTGTTCCAAAGTTTTTTAGGCTAAAGGGTATCACTCAATAACTTGACCCTTTGTTATGAATGCCATTTTTTTTCCTTTCGTACTAATTTGACTGTATTATTTTATAAATGAAAGAAGAATAAATTAATTAAAGTATAAAAGAGTGTTTCAATCTATTTTAAAAAAGTACCATTCAAAGGTGTAATTATAACATAAGATCTATGTTACTCGTTAGTCTAGTATCACAATTACAAATCCAATTTAAAGCAAAAGGACCTATAAGTATTCTAAACATGAACCAATTCACTATATAGTGTTGCTATTGAGTCAAATAACTATCATATAATTAAGGATAAGTTACCTCAAAAGTTATATTAATCTTCATGTTAACTAAAACATAGTTGTCGCCATATCTATAAATCACCTCCTAAATTAGTACAATAAGAAATTATATTTTTAAAATAGTATTTCCATCATAGCTTTTTATTCTTAAAACAAGTTTAATGAGTTGAGAAAGAAAAATATTTATAAACTACTCTTAATCTTAATATCTAAATATATGGATTTTATTTAAACACCAAGCAAACTTCACAATTAATCTTCTACAAATCTCATCTTACCCATTCTTTCATCTTTTTCATTCTGTTCAACAATTATATTTAAAAGTAAAGTTAGTTTATTAAGTCAACTATATAATGTGCATCGTGAGTATATGATGGATGCTAGTTGTGGGGCTACTTAATCGTTAGGTTTATATCGGTTAGAGTTAAGAAAACTAGTTATTAAAGTAATTATTTTCTAGATTAACATAACCAGTGGCTTCTGGTTAGCTTTTTTGCGCAACCAAACATTCAAATTTTAAACTGGATTAGAAGTAATTATAAAATTTTCAAGTAAATAATTTGTCAGGCCAATACTGAATTCAAATATTTTTTTAATCTCGTAAAGACGTTTTCATTCCATTTCTAAATTATAATTAGAGTTTGATATTAAGAAAAAAAAAATCGATTTTGATTTTTTTTTTTTTG
>Ga0209489_103480_pt1 | contig 30633 bp, 14 predicted proteins | sample SiratrowhiteBW_FD_187527 | JGI IMG/M metagenome (GOLD analysis project Ga0209489, IMG submission 187527) | Root nodule microbial communities of legume samples collected from California, USA - Siratro white BW (SPAdes) (version 2) | ecosystem: Host-associated > Plants > Roots > Nodule | place...
TATATATATATATATATATATATATATATATATATATATATATATATATATATATATATATTTGTATTCTTGTTCCCTTTCCTTTAACAGAAATAAAAATAGGTTAGGTATAAAGATTTAAAAAAACCATTTTTATTAACAAACTTTTTTTAAGAAATAAAGTATTACATTCCAAATAATTTCAAAAATAATTAAAAAAAAATAGTAACCATAAACAAAGCATCTTTAAAAAAATAATAAAAATATTCAATTTCAATAAAAAAAAAATAGTTTTAGAAATTAAAAAAAATATAACTAAATATCACCAAACCAAAATTGATACGTAGGATCAAGGTTAAACCTTGTCGGGTCAAAATAAATAAAAATATATATGTTTATTTGTTTTATTTTTGTTTGATATTTTTATCTGCCTAATTATTATTTATTGTTATAATTTTTATAAGCATGTCTTCTTGTTTGTTTTTTTATTTGTTTGTTTTGTCTTTAGTCTCATTTTTATTGTTATTATTTGGGAAAAAATGATATTTTTAAAACCACACTTATTTTTATTCATTTGATTAATGGACGGGCGTTGTGGGTGCTAATACCTTCCCCACACGTAACCGACTCCCGAACCCTTACTTTGATTTGCAGATTATTTTATTATTTTTGATTTTTCCATGGTTTTCCTTAATAAACTATGGTGGCGACTCCAATCTTAATTTAAATATTTTTTAAAATTAAATTTAGGACCAAGGTCCAAAAAATAAGAAAAATGTATTTATTTTATTTTTGCTTATTATTTTTATTTGCATAATTGTTATTTATTTATATTACATTTATTAGCATATTTTTTTGTTTATTTATTTGTTTTGTTTTTATATTTTATCTGTTTTTATTCATATTATTAGTATTATTATTTAGGAAAAATGATATTGTGTAAAACCACATTATTTTTACACATTCCATCTAATTAAAAGTAGTTACTTTTTAAGATGCGTTGTAGGGATGCTAATTAATTTTTAAAATTTAATTTTTAATAGTCCGTGATCTGGTTACGACAGTTCTTTAAAGAACTTTTATTTCAAGTGAGAGTTTTTTATTTAAACAAAATTTTTTCTTACTGAAATCACACGCAAGAAAGTTGAGAGTTTTCTTTTTTTTTTTTCAAACAAAAATTTTCTCATTGAAGTTAAATATAAAACGAAAAAAAATTTATCTTGATCTAATGAAAATTTTCATTCCACTACAGAGTAAAGAAAAAAAACTTTCGTTTAAAATATTTATTACTTTAATTGAACGAATAAGAGAATTTTATATATATATATATATATATATATATATATATATATATATATATATATATATATTAGTGTGTTTTTATTATATAATTTTATTTTGATGAGAATTCAGGGAAGTTACACTAACAAGTAAATATTTTTAAATTTAATTTAACACATTTTTTGAAAGTAAAGTTAAGTATACGTGATATTAATGGTTTTGATTTATGATATGAAAAATAATCACTTGATAAGAGAATTAGACACTTATAATTTATGTTTAATTAATTTATAGAATATGTTAAAACGTATAAATGAGATTTGAATTATTTATATAAATTATGAGATTAAAAGTGTTTAATTTATTATATGAATGTATGTTAAATCTTAAAATACTATATGTTTTGTGTATTTGTTGTTTATTTTAATATGTGATAATGCTGTATTGGAGGAGTTGATATTACATATGTATACATATATAAGTAGAATTTTTATTTTATTGACTGTTTTCTTTCCCATATTGTAATTTTCTATAAAAAGGAAAGTGTATTTGAAAATTTTTAGAAGTATAATGTAAATTTTTTTTTGAATATAATGTAAATATTATTTCCATGTTTATATATCATATTAAAAATATATATATCTTCAATAAAAACAGAACGTAAAATCATAATTTAAAAATATATTTAAATTAAAAAACAGTTTAAAACTAATTATAAAATCAAAAAATTGTTACAAATATACTAGGTAATTAATACTTATATATTTAAAAGGTTTATTTTCATAACAACCACACACCTAGATATGTTATGCCACATGAGTTCCTAAAATAACAGATTCCTTTATTCTTGCTGTTTCACTTCTTCCGTTTCACTTGCATTCCAAATTACTCATTTTTCTATAATGAATTAGAATTAAGGTAAAGGTTAGTGGGATATATTTAAATTGTATCAGTTTTCTCACCTATCAACAAAAACAAACACAACAGACAAAGATAACAAGCAGCAGTTCAACATCAAGCTCATCATATGGCTTTGGCACGTTTGACTCTGAAAGATTTGCGACAAAAGTTGTTTGCTTCATCTTCTTTGGCTGGCCATGGTTCTGGTGGTGTGCACAAGCAGAGATGGAACAATGAATTGCTCAAAAGGTTTGGCACTGCGGCAGCAGGGGATAAAGGAAAATCTGAAGCCAATGAAGGGAAAAAGTCTAATGGTACTATCTCTTCCTCCACATTTTCATGCTGCACATTCAAAGTGACATTTAACTTCGAGTGCTAAACCAAAAGGAATCAACTTCATAACATTATTCAAAACCCAATAAAACTAGACAGTATGTATCAACCAAACTTAGTAGATACAATACACTTTTCAATTACAGATAGATAGAACACAGATAAAATTCTATAAAGACTGTATTTTTTTTAATTTAAGTATGAGTAACTGACTGAATTAGATATTTGGATTTGAATCTAATAGAAAAGTTTATCTTTTAATGTAAAAGGTGACAGATTGATGATAAATTAAGATGCTGGTGATGGTATTAAATGTAAGGTTTTTGTGATGAGGATTTACACTTTCACTTTGTGTTTGGTTGTCAGAGTTCTTTCCTTCAGGGCTTTGGAATGCACTGATGCAGGCAACTGAGAACATCAGCAGGGTGATTGAGAGCATGAATCTGACACCTTGGTCTCTGAGTGGTCAGTTGAAAGAGAGAGATGATCATTACAAACTGAGGTATGTGATGCCAGGAATTGCAAAAGAGGAGGTGAAGATCACCATTGATGATGGGGTGTTGACAATAAAGGGAGAGCACAAGGAAGAGATGATGATGAGCATTGGTCAGCAAGTAGCTATGTATCCTACAACACAAGCCTGGTTTTGCCTGATGATGCCAAAGCTGATGACATTAAGGCAGAGTTGAAGGATGGTGTCTTAACTGTTACCATACCTAAGGACTAAGAACCCCAAAAAAGATGTGAAACAAGTCACAGTAGAATGATGTTAAGGTTTTACTAATAGAGATGTGGTTATTGTGCTAGTCTTATGAAAATGTCAGCCTATGATTTTGTGACTCTTGTTTGGTATTTTGGACCTGATGAAAAATTTCTTTTTATTCCTTCCATATTTTTTCTTGTTCAATGACATACTTTTGTTTTCATTCTCTGATGCTTTTATTTTTCCTTGCCTTAGTAGTTTCTTTCTCAAAACAACCAGACCAAAAGTATACAACTGTATTGTGTAAGAACAGAGAAAATAGAGAAACATTGTAGATTGTAGAAATGGGCCTTTGCAGGTTTGCTTTCACTGATAATGGGCTCTATTCACAGTAAAATAAAGACCTGATAAGGTAAAATAGGCTCTAAACATCTTTGTCACTGCAACTGATAAAAAGTGTAGAAGTTCAAAAGAATGCTTCAGAATGAGAAATTGTGTTCTTAAAAAATAAAAATAAAAACTGTTATTCACAAATATTATAGCTCAAGTACTGAGAATCATTTTTCTGACAGCAAGAACATGTAACTGGTGAGGGCCCTGCCTGGTAATTGGAGGTTACTTCTCAGTTTTCCTACAACTACTTTTGTTGACAAATAATGTTTACATATTATACTTTAAAAATATTAAACAGTATTTCATGTCTAATACTATTTTGCAGATGTGTTTTTGTTCAGGGGCCACACCTGATTTGTTTTTTGTGGTCAAATCATGTTGAAAGTCTCTTTTCATCTACCAAAAGTAAAAAATCTTTTTTTCACAAACTTTCTGAAGAACGGAGCAGCCCAATTACAGTACAGCCTCGAAATCCGGGATATGTTCTATTGGGTCAGTGAGCCACTTTCTCCAGTGTCTCATAAATAATGCCCTACAGTACCAGGACAAGGATGATTAATAATAGAAGAAAAACCTAACCTATGAATGAGAAGAAGAAGGTAAGGGGTGTAGAATGAAAAGACTGAACAGTGAAAAGAGGAAGAGAAAGAAGAAATCAGATGTGTCTGTGATGTGATGAGGTCATTGTGTTCATCTCAATAGTTACGTGCAGTACAGTGTTGTGCAGTGCAAGCATGAGACTGTATGGAACAACTGTTTATGACTTTTGTTTCTTTATCAGTACACAATCACCTTTGTGGGTCCAGAAAATGTTATCAGTCAGATCTGAGAACAAGTGATAGAGGTCTTTCATCCTAGCCGTCGGATTCGTCCACCTTGTGATTGGAGACCATGTACTTGCTCCCATCTTTTGGGAGATTGTGCATGGCATCTGTGAAATAAGTCTTCAAAATATTATTTACTTTAATTTAAAAACAAATATTTCAGTATTAAGCCTAGTCTATTGTAATACAGTGTTCTAATAGACCAACTTGAGCATAAATTCAACTCACAAGTATCCCAGCAGTTATTGGTAGGAGCTATTCATTTTTCTTTATAAAAATCAATTCAAAACTACAATACAAAATTTGGAACATTGTTGTGTGTGAATACAAAATTTGTCTATGATATTAGCTTCCGGTTTAAATGCAAAGTGATATCTGTAGTTCAAAACTGTGAATACTAATGAACTATACTAAAATTATGTTGTGTCCTTGCATAATGCATTAGTAATTATCTCTTATGTTGCTTTTGTACAGCATAAGCATATTATTTGCTTTCATTTTACTGCACCAATGAGTTGGTATATGAGTTACAGCTCAGTGAAGTGTATTTCAAATAATGTAAGTGAGATCATGAGGCACTTGAATAAAATAAATAATTCATGAAATAGCTGGCTCAAACCCCATTACTTGTCTACTACCAACTATAACAGTGTCAGAAGTTAAACAAAAGGCAAACATTTATCCTGAGACATCATAATAATATTTATAATACTGTAGAGATATTCTGCATACACGATATCGTTTATTATTAATTTTAATTATCAAATAAATGTGGTACTAGTAGACATATGAAATGATAAAAGAGTATGAAAAAGCTGTGTTGGTTTGGACATAGTCAACAGTATTATAGGAACATGAAAGTCCAGTTAGGAAGTAATAAATTGGTTTATGAATGTGTGTCTTGAAAGGAAAAGACAAGAGTGAGTCCACCATTGCCATGCATCACTATTGAGCAATAGTCATAGCAGTTTCTTTCTTCGGGAAAGGGAGGTTGGTGTTTTCAAAAGTTGAATTTTCTTTGGTTGGTTCAAGACACTGAAAAAGTTGGTTCATGAGAAAGGTGTGGGGTGAAAACTGAAAATGGATTCTACCCCTTATCTTATATTAAGCAAAGTTGAGGCCTGCAATGCAATGCTTTCCATGTCAGCAGAAAGAAACAGTAAATCTTAACACCCTGTGTCAGATCTAGAAGGAGATAGGGTATACACAAGTACACCACAAGTGAGTTTGGTAACACGTTTCTTTTAAACTTAGGAATGTGTTTTACACACTATATTAAGGTTTTAATTACCAGGATTCTCATTTAAAATGAATACTATATTAAAACACTATATTAAGTATATTCATATAAAATGAACATTGGGACAGGTAGGTAATTTAATGGATAACAGTAGAAGGTGTGAAGAACAAGAGAAGAGGGTCATATCATATTAGTTTTTGTTCACTTCACTCAGTCAATGTTCATTGTGAATCCAAAATTTGTTCCCCAAATTCCCAAAAAGACCAAAGCAAGTCACTCCCTCCCACGGTTTTGATTTGCATTGGTGAACAAGCCATGGAATCAGAACACTGTCTCTCCCATAGGAAACATCCCTCAACTTTGTTTAACACATTTATATCTCTTCTTTTTATCTATTCCAAGACCAAAACAATCTCAAACACCACCTCACAAGTCACTTTCACTGCTTCTTCCCCTCCTCATTCTTTCCTCAACACTTCTCCACTGTGACTAGTTGCATCAAAATCCAACACAGCACACCACACGTCAAAGCTCTCTCCTAGACCATCACTGATGGCTCCACCTGCTAGATCCTATCCTCTACATGGACTCAAACTTTCAATCACTGTGCTTTTCATCTTTTTCGTCTCCCTTCTACCTTCCAAATCTGGTAAAAACCCTCCACCACCCTCATACCCTATTTAATTCAACAACTGTTTCAACCTTCTGTTGAGTAGGGTACTTGCAACACACAACAGCATCTTTATACAAACATAGTTTCCCCTTTTTTGGGTTTGTTTCAAAATTTAAAATTTATCAGATTTTTTATTCTTTTTCTGTGTTTGTCATCTTTTCTCTATGCTCTAGCTATGTCTTGCTCAGTGCTCTATAATAGGGCACCCCTTGAGGTTAAATGAACCCTACTTCTTCTGGCTGTGCAGGTGGGTCACTGATGTTGGACACAAGGGAGGGTTTGGAGCAAAGCAAAATGGTGATAGGGTCAAAGCCTCCTGCTTGTGTGAACAAGTGCAAGAGTTGTAGGCCTTGCATGGCTACTCTGGTCGTTCCGAATCACCAAAAGAGGAAGAAGGGTTTCAAAGTGTTTTCTCCTAGAGATGATGATACTTATTATCTTCTTTCATGGAAATGCAAATGTGGTGATAAACTGTTTCAACCGTGATTCATCTTAGTACTGTTAATCAGTTTTTTACCATTAAATTCTGTATATGTAACCAAAAAAGATGAGAGAATCCAACTTCTGCTAGAGCCTCCTTTGGCTATGATATCTGTCATTTAAATGTTAAAAATTACTTGTTCAACTTGTTTTCTTATCACTCATTCTATGATAATCCAATTCTATATTAATTATTAGTCTTCACTTCAGAAGTTACATTTTTTTTTTCTACTCTCTTAACTTTGTAATCCCTAATCTAAACTCGCTATTAGTTTTTCTGTCCTTGTAACTACCAACACAAGAAAAAGGTAAAACACATGAAAAGAATACAACTGCTACAAGGTCATATCACGTTGTTTCTTGTCCTCACAGTTGAGGACCGTAATGCACTGTACTTAGGATGTGTCGAGAATGAATTTATGAACTTGTTCAAGAAAATATTTTTTAATTCAATGAATATATTTAAAAATTCATATAAAAGTATGTGTATTAATGTATTCATAAATTAATTTAATATTATAAATGTATTTTATCACTTTTTTTTATTCTATTTTAAATGACCCGGGCTCATAAGAAAGCAACGTTGTTCGAAAATATTACAGAAATCAATTTCTGAAATTTATAAAAAACGACGAAACTCAACAAACTATACCATCACCACCCAAGACTGCCGCACAAATATCCATATACACTTAAATAATAAACAATATACTGAAATCATCAATAATCCATTCAGTGAAAACTTATCTCTACTCATCCACACTATACTACACTTTTGATGGAGTGCAGGAAGCAATTGCGGTTTAGGTAACAGTAGCGAGCCCAAGCCCAGTTGATGATGTAAAATGAAGCCCAATATTTGATCCAGTGGGTTGGGAAGTGAGCCCAATAATCCACGTATAAGGGAACACTTAAAACAAATGTGGATCATTCATTTTCGTTGAACTTGAAATGAAATGCCTCCGAATGAGTGTTGTCTCAGTCACCACCGCAAGTTCCTCCGACCTCTTTCTCTATCCTTCTCACGCCTTCTCCCTCCGTCTGAAACGGCAGTTTCAACCGCTCTCGTTCTCCTCCGCCGTACTCCGTCGTCCTCCCCCGTGCCGAGCTACCTCCCCCGGTTCTCCGCTCCCACCTCCCGACAAAGATTCAAACCACCTCAAAGGTTTCATCCATCGGATTTTTTCCTGTTTAATTATACGAATTAGGTTTTCGTGCTTCGGTCTATATTTATGTACTATATACCAAGTTTATTAAGCTTGTTCCATCGCTGGAATTTTCTTTCCCGTTATGTTCCGTGTCCGAGTAGTTACTGCGGTAATTCACCCGTTCTTTGGTTCGAATTGAGAGGGCTAAACGTTAATATGAAGTTTAAGTAAGAGTTTAGTTAGGTCGGTGATTTTTTTATTTTTTTTTTCTGTTTTTAGGAGCTAGTTTTAATTTTTGATGGACGGTGTTCAGTCACGTGGTTATTTCACAGCTAGGATACCGACGAACTTAGCTATTCGTGAATTGTTTAAGCTCAACTGTTAATTGGTCAGTTAAATTCAACAAATAAGCTCAGTAGGCTTGACAATAATGTTCTGCAAAATATGAAGTTTTCTATTGAGGATCTTTTGAAGGTGTTTGTTGTTTTCTTGGGGGCGGGGGCGGGAAGGTTTAAGAAAATCCGTGTAGTATTTGTTGTTTTTGTGAATGAATATCTGTCTTTAAGGTAATAATTTGGAGTTTTGAAAGTGCACAGTTCACCATCTAAATCGTTAAGAGCAAGAAAGAAATAAAAGTAGATAAGATATGCAAATTTGAAATCATCTGTTGTCTGTGGTGGCATTGAATTATGTTATAGACGGTTAGTTTGTCATGTTTCTCTTATAAAAGCTACTTTTATTGTGTTTATATTTATTGCATATGATTTTTGTAGTCTTGACTTTTGCTACTCTTGCACATTTACTCTATGTTATAATTGCCTGAGTTTTTTAATTGGATAAGGATGCTATATTTCTTGTATTTAAAATTTATCGTATGCTCAATTTCTATCATTTATGTTTTGATTTGGTGTTTATGCTTGCAAGGTGCAGCTTTCTGTATTGACAATACTTTTGTTTTTCAGGAACGGATGTTGGTGCATCTTTATCCAAAATTCAAGATAGGATACAGATATTCTTTGCTGTTCTTTTCTGGTTGTCTCTATTCTTTTGGGCTTCTGCCTGGGATGGGAGGAATAAACCAAACAAGGGATCGAGATTTAAAAGATAAAATAGTAAGCATTTAATTTGTATATATGGAACATATATCTTAGTGGGACAGAATTATACAGCAAAAGAAAAAAAGTTATGCAACTGTGTGGAACAAGTATTATTCTCCATAAAGTTTTCTTGTGCTAAGATTAATTACTCCTGTCAGAAGCAGTTTATGAGTAATCACTCTGTTCTCCTTTTCCTTCCAAATGCTTTATCAGGTGATTAAAATTGAAATATCTTCAAATTTTGAACGTCTTTAATCAGCACTAAAGTTTTGAGTTTATTTTAGACAGAGGTAGTAGTTTATTTGCATTAAAATTATTCATGTATAATTGGTTGAATTAGATCATAATTTGCTATTGGATAGATAATGATTTATTCAACATATTGTTGTAATCCAAGGTTCAGTGGCTTAACATATATGACTTCTAAGAGATGGTCCTAAACTCTGCGGTGTTTGGGTATAACAATCTATTAAAATTGGTAACGGATAGGTTGAATTTTTTTATTAAATCAGTTCAGGATGAATCAAGATCTTTTTTTATACCTTTTTAACGGAATATAAATGGATTAGTAATATATTTTGAACTCATTCAATCCGTTTATCTGACACCCTTAGTTACAAGCTTTCAGGTCCCGTTAGCCCCAAGTTAAGCTCTTATTTTGTAGAAGCAATTTCCCTTTGATGTAGATGTCAATGTAAACAAGTGTTCAGTTTGACCTTGTGTAATTATGATGTTGGTGATTGCGTAAATAATTATTTTGATGATGCTATTCTTATGCCACCTAGAAAGTTGAAGGCGAGTTAAATTAAAGTTTTTGAGAGACTGAAATTCTTAGAATATATATGAACTTAACTCCTTTTTGCATCTTGAGTGATTGGTTTGTTTATGTAGTAATTCAAGTACAATGTATGATGGAGTCTCGCAGTTTACTTTTGATATCCATTTCAGTTGAGACAAGAACCTTCAAGATGTTTAATTTAGTGACTGTCTATGCTCTTTATTAGAAGGACAAGTGTTTTCCTTCATAGTGAATGATGGCGATCCATTCGGCCTAAACCATGGTGCATGAAACCCAGAAAGAATAAATGAATGGCCTACTATCATTTTGAATCTTGGGATTTGTTTCAAGTTTTCTTGTTTTGCCTGTGCCAGCTGTTACGGTCTGTGGAAAAGGAAGGGTCATTTTTGCATTGAACATTATTCATTTACGGATGGATTAATCGTCAGTTTGATGTGTTCCAAGGAATTGATATTTTTGCACAGACCGTTTCTGCGTGTAATATGATTTGCAGTCTTTCACTTCATGGGTTTACTTCGAAGGAGCAATGAAAGAATACGACATATTTTGTTCTTTTTCTTTCCAGACTAAATAGCACTGGACTTAAAAGGACATGAAATTTGTTGTCGTCACCTAATTGGATCAATTACTTAAAAAATATCAATTTCCATTCTCATAAAAGGCCTCAAGATATTTTTTCATGCTTGACATAGTTATACTTTGGGTAAAATATCTGAATAATTAAAAAAAAACTAATCATTTTAACAATCTACTTAAAATAATATAATTATTACAAAAGTAAACTTTTATATTTATATAAAAATTGAAATGAAGGGTAAAATAATGATTGTGAATATAAAGATTTATTGATTTTAATAACGTGGTTTTTTTAAATTTTAATGTAAACATATTTTTTAGATTTTTTATTAACATATTGTCTTTAACATAGTTATATACTTAGTTAAAATTAATGAAAATTTATCAAATGAAATATTTAATATATTAAAAAAATTATAGGACGTAAACTGTTTAACCCCTTGTCATCGTTTTGATTGTGAATTGTTTGTCAGAGTTTCAGGAAATGATCTCACATCATCACAGCTGATGTCACCCTCGCCTTTTGTGTTTTTTGGTGTTTTCTACTTACCGTATTTCTGTACTATATACTTCACATCAATATCTACCTGATTCGACACAAATATAATCAAACGGGTCTAGGTTTTCTTCTTATTCTTGTAATTAAGATGCATAATTGCTTGAAAGAAATAAAACACGACTAAGGTATACGAAACGGTACCAATTACTAAATTACTTTTTAACTCTACCAATGGTGGCTGTATCAAGTAACAGCATGAAAGCAAAAGGAAGACTCTTTTTTATGAGCTATGAACTATGTTTTTTCTGAGTCTAAGTTTTAAATTCAATAGAAAGAAAGTTGAGTAAAAGAAGTCCTTAAAACACAATTTTTTTAGTAACATATATATAAGTATGAAAATAAATCTTAACTCTTCTCTTGTTCTTATTTGATGTAATAATTTTGTAGTCCTTATATTCAGGATAGTGTTATATTTCAATAGGATGGATGGAAGTTTTGAATGATGGTATCAAAACTAGTATTTTCCAATGTATAATACAAATACATATTGTACAGGTATAGCAGTTGACGGTTGACGTTGTTTTTAGCAGGTATTCCACTTTTCAGTATGTAGTTTTAGAAGGTTGCTGCATTATTAGCAAACGCCACATGGCGACAGAAAACGCCCATGGTGGGCAGAAGCAGGTGTTTATACATTGTTGGTCTAAATTCGGAAGATTGAGGAGAGATGGAGATACAAAAGCAATTGCTGTCCGTTCAATTTTGCACCTTACAGCAAAACAAAAATGGCCACTAAGGGTCCCCCCACTTCGTGTCATGCAATCTACCCTCGACGTGTCTCCACTGCATAGGTTCTACTCTCTCTCTTGCACTCCCTTTTGCTAAATTTCTAGCTCTGGATTGGCCAACACATTCCTCTTAGTAATAATGTCAAGTGTTAATTTTATATAAAAACTTGCTTCTTCCTTGCATTCTATTCCATGTCTCACACTAATAGTCTGAATCACTTTCTTTCCTTCTTTTTCTCTTCCCTTTTGCAGCACTTCAGTATTTTTCTTTGACTTTTCAGTTCCTAGCTGGTGGCTTCAACTTGCACCATTTGGTTTCGATTTCTGTCTTCAACCATTTTCTTGTTGTTTCCCTGAGTTGTAGACATGTTACTTAGAAGTTCATCCGCACCAATTCTAACTTCATTGGTGCTCTATTCAAGAGAATCCTCCTCACCTGAACCAGAACACCTTTTTCAGCTACCTAAAACAACATCAGCTTTAAGTCTAAGCCAAATATTGGTGGAGATAGACCTTAAAAACTCAAGAAGTCCCAAGAGGAAAAATCGTGTGCCACTTGTTAATAGTGTTACTAAAAATCAACAGAGTATAAAAATCGTAGAAAGAGATGAAGTGAGAAATCCTCAACAAAAGACTTACATGAAAGCACAAGTGTTTTCAAGTTTAGATAAGGGAGTAATGGATCATGAAGAGGCTTGTGTGGGGAAGATAGATAGTACCTTGCAGACTTCGGTGATGGGGGGTGGAATGGGGAGTGATGGTGGTTGGATTTGTGGTGGTTGTAATGGTAGTGGAAAAGGCTCAAATGGTGGACATGGAAGAGGGTGGAATTCCCATGAAGGAAATGATCGAGGTAGAGATAGGACAGATGCTTATTACCAGAACATGATTGAAGCAAATCCTGGTGATGCTCTTTTGCTGGGAAACTATGCAAAGTTTTTGAAAGAGGTAATTCATTTTGCTTGAGCTTGATCATGTTTTATTTCTCTAAATTGTGAAAAGCAGAAAATCACAATAAATTATCAACCCAATTGGTCAGATCATTCACTATTAAAAACTTATCATTCGGGCTAGATTGTGTACTTTGTTGATGTATAGAAATGCTAAGAAAATTGTATGCTTCATCTACCATCTATTTATCCGTTTATAGTTTTGATATTGTATATGCAAATAGGTTTGTGAAGACTATCCTAAAGCAAAAGAGTATCTCGAAAGGGCGATTTTGGCTAATCCTGATGATGGTCTTATTCTCTCCATCTATGCGGAATTGATATGGCAAACAGAGAAGGATGCTGATAGAGCTGAAGAATATTTTGATCAAGCCATTAGAAGTGCCCCAGATGATAGGTAAAAATATAATCCACAATTCCACTTTGATTATGGTTTTTGCTTATTTTGTAATTGTTTACGAAATTGAAGCATGTGTTAATCTCTTTCTTGGTAGAAGAGTATGAAGTCTATGTAATGTTATAACTTATTATCTCTTGATATTCTGGTATCCATGAAAATTGAACATTCTTTTTTCTGTTTCCCAAATGAAAGAATGTTTTGCCTTCTCTTGTTCATGAAACTAATATATAAATCTTAATTGTGGCAGTTATGTCGTAGCTTCATATGCTAGATTCCTTTGGGATGCTGAAGAAGAGGAGGAAGATAAAGATTGCCAAAGTAAATCAGATCGCAACCATTCATGTCCAACTGATCTCTTTCATGGAACTAACCATCACCTTCACATAACTGCAGCCTCAAAAGCCTTACCACTGTTTCTAAAGTGAAAATGATCATGTGGGTTAACTTGCATGACAAATAAGTCTCAAACAGTAACTCATGTCCCTTTTGGATGTGGTTACTGGCAATGGTTGGTGTAATAGAAATGCCTACTGTGAATAGCTTTAGACCATAACAAGAGAAATAATTGTGCTTGTAAGTAACAAGGCTTCATCAAATGTATGTTTTGAGAATGTAATGTTTTGCATGCAAACACTAAGGATTAAAGTGGTGCAACCCTATATATAATTATATAGCTTTAATATAGTACCATTCTACTCCTTAATCTCAAAAGGGTGATTAAAATAGTTAAAGTGTTGGTTCATATACTTCTTAGTTTTTGTTACCATATGGTTTTCATTTGTTACTCTCTCAACCTTCAAATAGAGACATTGCAATATTAAAATTACCATGAAATTAAAAAATCATGGCAGTGCAAATTGCTGATTCTTTTAACACCAAAGGAAAAGAGAAAGAAAAAGACTAGAGCATCTGCATGGAGCCATAGACAACAACATCAGCAATAGTAGCTGCATACATATATTCCAACAGATGAAAATGGGGTTGAAATTACATAAACCAACGGCTCAAAATGTATTACTAGGGCCTTGAAAGGTGAACCAAATGGCTCTTTTTGTCAGCTATAGTATGTATGGGTTGCTTGTCTTTTTCAAGTGTCAGAGTCAGTGATAAGGTGATAAGTGTTTGAGAGTTCGTCTTTTTCAAAGTTTTTTGTCATTGTTAATGATGCAGTTGATGGAAAAAAGGGTCGCTATAATTTAGCCACAACTTGCTTAATGCAGTCAGTGTATGAATGGTGCTACATTGCTTAAATTGGAAAAGTCTGCATTATTTGAGTACACTAATCATTGATTCCATATTCTGTCTCATGTTTTAAACAAGGATCTTGTTTATCTACACCTTCAAAATCATGCATTGCATTTTTTAACTTAGATAAATAATAGAATGAATATTTGATTTAAAAGGAAAATAGAGAAGTGAGATTAGAAAGTGGCTTATACGGTTTTCTTAGTTGCATGGAATTTTTATGAATTGCTATGAAGATTGTGAACTTGAATAGTTGTGTTTAAATAATGATGGGTTACAATAAAAAAAAATGAAAGTATGTATACATTCAAACATTTTTACCAGAAAGATGTATTTAGTGAGATGTCTCAACCCTTCTTTGATAAAGTATTGAAATTTAATGTTTTCCGAATATTTTAAAAATAACACTAAATATGTCACTTTTCAAAATAAAGTCAGTAAAACGGTCTCTTTTTTTTATGAACATATTAATTTGATTAAAATAAAGTGATTAATTAATTTCAATGTGAATCTTTTTAAATACAAGGATTTGTATGGATTGTTATGTTATTGCCATCAATTTAGACTACTCTGATAACTTATTGAGTTTTATCTACCTATCCAGACCACACGTATTAGAGTGAAGCAATTGCTTCTTATATCTTTAAATTTGAACATATATTTCCACAATTTTCGAAATAATTATTTTATTTTTTTAGAGTGATTTCTTAATAACTTGTTTTGGAATGTTTTCTTAAACATGAAATACATTTTGAAACACATTTTTTATAATAAGATAAAATTCTAATAACAAGATTTTTGAAATAAATTTTTTAGAACATAAAAAATACATTTTAAAATCATTTTTTAGAATAAAAGTCTAGAATAAATTTTTTGAAAATATATAATACATTTGAAATGTGATTTTTAGAATAAAAGTCTAGAATAAATTTTTTGAAAATATATAATACATTTGAAATGTGATTTTTAGAATAAATTTCTTAGAAAAAGCTTTTAGAAATACATTAGAATTTCTTGGAATGAGATTGTTTTTTTCTTTTGTTGGTGATAGTACCACGTGATGACGGTAGCAATGATGGAATATAGTAAAATAGAAATACATGAGACAATTTGGTTATTTCACTCCATTTTGGAGGTGTGGGTTCAAAAGTAGGAGATGCAGTAAGTTATTGCCTTAAGACTAATTATGGAATACAACATTGAACGGTAGAGTCAACAAAATCCATGCAAAATAACTTTTAAGTGGTGTAAAACATAATTGATTGATTATATTGTTTAAAAAGGTAAAATGCTAATTGATTTTAGGTGAGTTTTTAAAAATTTCACTTTTTATTATAATACCAGTAAATACAATTATTTATAATAAGTTAAACCATCTTAAAAGATAATTTCAACTTTATTTATTTTTAATTTCTTTTCCATCAAACAATTTCTATCTTTGATTTATTTTTTTATATTTTAAAGTATCTAATTATCTTTATTAAAATTAAATAAAATATAGTTAGTGAACATATAAGCACATAAATACATAACACACATTGTATAAATTATGAACCAAAATGTAAAGAGATATAGGTGAATTTTTAATAGTTATCCCAAAACTATACTTTCATTTATCATGTCTTAAAATCTGACCAATCAAATAAAGTAAGCTAACTTATTAAAGCATTCTATATTAATTAATAAATAATTATATTCAAGTATATTTATTGTTGTCTTTGAATTGCAAGAATTTAAGTACTACATCAAAACTTAAGTGTGTGTATATATATATATATATATATATATATATATATATATATATATATATATATATATATATATATATATATATATACATATACATATATATATATATATATTAAATAAGTAATAATTTATTAATAATTAATAATTAAGTAATTAATTATTAATTCAGCAATTAATTAATTCATTCATTCATTCATAATTATTAATTAAGTAATAATTAATTAATTCATAATTTGAGAAACCTTTATTCCATTCCAAGTGTATAGTTAAATGTAAATACTCCAGAAAAATACTGATTTGTATGTCTACTTGAAAATTTAATTTGTCTTTAAATTTTGGATGAACTCATTTATGATGTCATTAATAAATCTTAAATACAAGGATAAGAAATCCCTAACTTCCATTTATTATTATTATTACTTAATTCATAAAGCTGATATATACATAATAACCACTACATGCTTTAAATTACATCTTAAAGTAACTTTAAGGTATTAATAATTTTTTTATCAACACAAAAAAAAAAGTATTTACATTTCTTTTAAGAAAAGCAATAGTTACATATAAACAATGAATACATACAATTTATTACGTGATATGAAATAAAAATTACATCCAAAATTGACTTTTTAAACTATATTTTATTAACAAAAGGTAATAACTTTTTGAGAAACATAATACAAAAATGAACGTTCTTAATTTATTAAGTTGATTTTTTTTTTAAAAAACTCTATTATATAAAACAATAAAATTATTTCTTAAGGTAATAACTTTTTGACAAACATAATACAAAAATGAACGTTCTTAATTTATTAAGTTGATTTTACAAAAAAAAAAAAAAAAAACTCTATTATATAAAACAATAAAAGTATTCCTTGTCAAAACTAGTTGTAGTTTGTCAAGACAATAAAAAAAAGTTAAATAATTTTATTGTAAGTAATTCTTTTTCTCTTGCCTACATGCAAACTTTCGGTGGACACATTCAAACACAACTTATAAACTAAAATTAAATTGTACATAAATTAAAAATAAAAATTTAAACATATCATATCAAAGAATTTCTATAAATTAACTTGTATACAAATTAATAATTTTTAGAAAGATAAATTTCACATTTTCATTTTCAGAAATCTGTGAAAAACATATAAAAAAAACCCTTAATTTAGTCTTAGGAAAAAAAACTGAAGTGAGTGATATACAAAACAGTTAATTCTGAAAAAAAAAATAATAATTTAAGGTACTGGTCGGTGGGGGGTTTGGACTCGAAATAAACATTTGATTTTGGTTAAAGTTTAAGAACTGGGAGCAGAACGCTATCCAGATTTATTATTATTTAAGTAAAAAGAAAAGAAAATTTGTATGAAAAAAAAAAAAAGGAAAGTGTTGGAAGAATTTGAATTTGAATTTGAAGGAGATTGGTCGGTGAGTTTCGGACTCCAACCACATATTTAAATTTGGTTAACACAAAAGAGAAGCAAAGGTTATCCATTAACACTACCTTTTCACGTGTGCCCCCACACCTACCACTCTCTCCACATATTCAAATTTTCAACCTTTTTATTTTTTTTTTCCATTTCAAAGATAAAAAATAAGTTTTTTAATTAATGCATCAAAGTGTGCGCTTTAATTTGAAATGGGTAACTGTAAAAATAGTTAATGAATTGAGTATTTTGATGAGTTGAAGTTTGTGCTGATGCAAGTTCGTTGACAGGCACGTGTCGTTCTTGCGAAGGTGAAGAAGATGAAATGTGCGAATGGATAAGAATGTTAATTGAAAAGGAAGGGTGTGTGGGGGGATTTGATTGGAGGGTGAGGGAGGAGGTTTGAGAGAGGTGGGTGAGGTTAGAAAAGCCCTTTCTGGAATTGAATTTGGTGACAGTTTGAGAGAGAAAGGGGAACAGAGAGAACCATATCCTAATTCGAAGCTTTATGCACTCTTTTTTTTTTTTTTGGTGGATTTTTTGTTTGGTGGCAATTGGGTTAGCAGAGAAGAGGCAGAGTGAGTGTGAGAAGAGGAATGGAGAGCGAACCGCAGAGTGCAGGGAAAGATGAGGTTCTATCAGTTGAGCTTTCAGCTCCTTCTGCTTGGAAGAAACTGGTTTTTTTCTCATTCCTCTCTCTCTAATTTATTTTAATTTCATGTTTTGATTTAGTCTCTGTTTTTCTTGTTTGAAATAAGCTTCCAATTTCCATGGCTTTTGGTTGTTACCGATGTTGTTGCCTTGTAACATGTTTTTGTGTTTTCTTTTAGTTTAAAAGGTTGAAAGAATTCGGTGTGAATTTTTGTTTTATGAGTTTTTCGGAAAGGGATGAAGTTGTGATAATGGTACCTTTTTTTTTGAGGAAAAATGTTTTTTTTTTTGTAGGGTAAACGGTTGGGAGAATTTGTGAATTTTTGTTTTTAGGGTTTTCTGGAAAGGGGTGGCCTTGTGATGATGGTAGCTTTACGAGAAAGTCTGGTGTTTTAGTTTTTTTTTTTTTTTGTTGCAAATGTTTGGAAGAATTCGGTGCGGAGTTTTGTTTCTAGGGTTTTTTTGGATGGGATTAATTTGTGATAATGGTGCCTTTGTTGCAGGGAAAAAAACCTGGTGTTTTAATTTTATTTTTTTGAAGTTTAATTGTTTGGATTTGGAAGAATTCGGTGTCGAATTTTGTTTGTAGAGTTTTCCGGAAAGGGGTTGTAACAATGGTTTATGTTGTTCAATTCAAATTCTGCTGTTAATTTTTTTTGTGGTGTAAATGTTTTGAAGAATTCGGTGCTCAATTGGGTTTTTAGGGTTTTCCCCAAAGGGCTAACCTTGCAACAACAGTTTTTTTGTTTTTTTAATTTCATCATGGTAACACTGAGTTCAGTTCCTATTTCTTTTTCTCAGTTTTTTCTTTTTCTTCTTTTTAGTTTTTAATGGCTTTGCAATCTTCTCCTTTCTTTGATTGTGATCCCTGCCCAAATTTCCTGAAAATACTAGAAGATTCTGGGCATCTCGCTGTAAAAGTAGAAGACAATGTCTCTTTTTATCTGGTATCAAGTTTCCATGGATTTGTGGTTGTCCTCGAATCTGTGCTTTTCTGACTAGTGTTGTGGCTTTTGAGTTTTTCGGTGTGCTATGTGATTCATAAAATTTTGGTGTTGATTCTATTCCATTCCTACACTATTCCTTATTAAATTCATAGATATGTTTGTCTTTCCCTGTTTGAGAAACATTTCAAAAATATGCTATGTAAACTCTTGTACTCTTTAGGAAAATATCGATTGATTCATTTTAGATCCTTATGTGAACTGAAGCTACTAATAAGAGATGAATTTTGGAGCTAAATATTAATAGCCTGTTTTGGAATCTCGTGTTTTCATATCGATTCATATAAACATGTGTAGTTTCACTGAGAGATGCAATTTTCCTTCTAGAATGAGCATTTTTCTGTAAACGAGAGGCTTAGTGATTTATTGGTTATCAGAGCCTTCTGCTTTTATTTTTTATAAGCCATTATTATACAAAGATCTATGTACCATAGATGTTTCCTGAAACCCTTTCTGCATTTTGTTTTATAAGGTATTATTATGCACAGATCTGTTTCTGTGTCGAACTCTGAAATAATAAACCTTATTGGTATATTATTTGTACTCTATGGAAGTTTTGTTGTGATGCTTACTTTGGTTCCACTATGCAGTTCTTCCCTAAGAAAGTAGGAACACCAAGGAAAAGTGAGATTGTGTTCATAGCTCCTACTGGGGAAGAGATCACTTCCAAGAAGCAGTTGGAGCAGTACCTAAAGGCAAATCCTGGGAATCCTGCGATCTCGGAGTTTGACTGGGGAACTGGTGAGACCCCTAGGCGATCAGCAAGGATCAGCGAGAAGGTGAAATCGACCCCACCAGCAGAGACTGAGCCTCCAAGGAAAAGATCCCGAAAATCATCAGGTTCAAAGAAGGATAACAAAGAGAACGAACCCGCTGCTGAAGAGTCCAAACCAGATCCTGCTGAAACTGATAACAACAGTCAAAAGAAGACTGATACAGAGGAGATTATCAGTAACAGTAATGCTGAAGTGCAAACTGCAGCAGCTGAAAAGCCTGAGGGAGGAGAAGCAGCATTGTTGGTGGAGTCAGAGGAGAAACTTGCAGGGGAAGAAGCTTTGAATACTGAGGAGATCACTGAAAAAAAATCCCAAGAGGATGAGGTCATTGAAAAGCCTCAAGAGGAGGAGGTCACTGAAAAGCCTCAGGAGCAGGTCACTGAGAAACCCCAAGAGGAGGAGGAGCCACAAATTGCATCAGGAAAAGAAAATGGGAAGGTTGAGGCAAATGGGGGAGCTGAGAAAGTGAACCTGAACCCAAATGTTGAGGAGAATGACAGTACAAAAGAAATCCCAGTAAGTGATGGAAAAAACAGCATTCAAGGTGAGGAGCAAGTAAATAAAATGGTGGACAATGGACAGGTTATTTGGAGCTGTGCTCAGTGAAAGTGTACCAGTATTGATCTACTTCATCTTGTAGTTTAAGCTGCTTAAACATAGGTGGTGACTTTGTAATGTTATTTAAGTTGTTGTAGTTGTTTTATGAGCTCCTGGATTATTGTAGTTTTGTACTATTTCTTCAGATTTGGTTGTAATTAGGATGAACATCAAACGCGTATCACTCCTAGACTAGATCTTTGGGTTTCCATAGCCTAAGTTATGAACAATCGTTGTAGGCTTTTGGCACACATTTGTGTTAGGAATTAATTGTTTTTAACTGTTCCATTTCTTCACTTTTCAGTGATCTTTTTCAGCTACTGATGGAAAGGGTAGATATGATATATTAATTCTATTTTGTTTTTTGCTTCCATGCTAGGACTTGATTTTGTTTCAGCAAGTTGCGATCTTTGTTTCGCATGCAGGAATTATTATCAAAATAAACACGTGCTTGGCGTGGGTAAACTGATAGACTTTTGATAACTAAAAAAACCTGATTTTTCCGCGCCTTTAGTAACTTGTCTTATTCATTTTGACATCTGTCAGAGAATAGCATTTATTTGATAACAATAGTCTTAGATATTTTCAATGCTTAATAATTTTTTATATAAAATAGGTGACCATTATAATAAACAATGTTTTAGGTCATTTTCGATACAAGATTTAATGTCATCATATAAAACTTTATCCAAGATCCAAAATTGTAGATTTTCTTACATGTGTATATATTGTAGTAAAAAATAAGTTTTAAAAGGTTAGGTTTTAAACGTATAAATGTTAAGCACTGATAGATTGAACAGAAAGTGGAAAGAAAAAGAAGAAAAAAGATAAGCAGATAAATAGATATTTACTATATATGCAATGTGTTTGTGCATGGCAGTGTTGTGAAGTGTGACCCTAAGCATGAGGCCACGAAAGGTATTGATGACCAATTTACACATCCTTCGTGTCTAGCTTGATGCCTCTGCTAGCTACGCTGCAGACACATTCAGTTGATCAAAATTGCGAAAAGGTATACTTTAAAGGGTGGTGAAAGGAAGAATATATTCTAAGTCCCTGTGAACACCCTTGTTTTATATTTCAGTCATCTTTTGTTTAAGGCTAAGAATCTTATTCAGATATTTTAGTCATCATCTTTTGGCAAAAAGCTAGGAATCTTTAGTTTATGGCATTCCTGGAGGAAAAGTTTTGCATCACCCCTAGGATTGCCTATCAATTCTTCACCAATGAAGTTACGTTATTGAATTACATATTACAGGGAACCCACATCATTTCCATGAGTGGAATGCTCTATCATTCTTAATATCCTAACACTACGGACCATGTTCTCTTACTCAACTTCCCTCTTTCTTTGCCTTCTCTTCTTCTCCTTAACACTTTCTCATGGTGTGTTTTCCTCTCTCACAACTCATCTTTAAACTCATTTTTTCTTCCCAAAACTGAATCTGCCACTTCATTACCAACAGTTTGCAATGACATTTTTATGACAATTTAATTTCTATGCATGATCAGTAACTGAAAACCAATTAGAAATCATGAAAAAAATACTACCTTTAGAGTAGTTATCATGAAAGGTAGTAAATTTAACGTAGTTGTATATATATTGTGCTGCCTCTGCTTAGATTATTTCCTCTTTTGGTGCCATGCAGAATTTAGTTAGTAGAGAGACCCTTTTGCTTGGTAACAAATTTCATGCTATTTTTATGCATTAATTGTTCTGGAATGACATGGATTTCAAATTTTAACCACGTTTTCATGTTCTTGTTTGGTGCAGTTTTGGGGGACAAAATATTTACTGGAACATATGGAGTAAACTATGGTAGGATTGCAGACAATCTACCTTCTCCTCATAGCGTGGTTACCCTTCTGAAAGCTGCCAAGATAAGGAACATCAGAATATATGATGCTGATCATCAAGTCCTGAGTGCCTTCAAAGGTTCAGGGATTGCAATTATTATTGGACTACCAAATGAGTTTCTGAGAGACATAAGCCTAGGGGAGGACCGAGCCATGAATTGGATCAAAGAAAATGTTCAGCCATTTCTTCCAGGAACCAGAATTCGTGGCATTGCTGTGGGGAATGAGATATTAGGAGGAGGAGATATGGAGCTGTGGGAAGTTTTGCTGCCAGCAGCTAAAAATGTGTACACTGCTCTAGATAGGCTCAATTTGGCACATCAAATTCAGGTCTCAAGTCCACATTCTGAGGCTGTGTTTGCAAATTCCTACCCTCCATCTGCATGCACTTTTAGGGAGGATGTGCTACCTTTCATGAAGCCCCTTTTGCAGTTCTTCTCACAAATTGGCACTCCTTTCTACATAAATGCATACCCCTTCTTGGCCTACAAAAATGACCCCCAACACATTGACATAAACTATGCTCTCTTCAAGAAAAATCCAGGGATTTATGATGCCAAGACAAAACTGCACTATGACAACATGTTCATGGCCCAAATTGATGCAGCTTATGCTGCCTTGGAGAAGGTTGGATTTGACAAGATGGAGGTCATTGTTTCCGAGACTGGTTGGGCCTCTCGTGGAGATGAAAATGAAGCTGGTGCAACAGTGAAAAATGCAAGGACTTACAACAAAAACTTGAAGAAGCTATTGCTCAAGAAAAAGGGTACCCCTTATAGGCCTAAGATGGTTGTGAGAGCTTATATTTTTGCTTTGTTCAACGAGAATTTGAAGCCTGGCCCAACATCTGAGAGAAACTTTGGCTTGTTCAAACCAGATGGCAGCATTGCATATGACATAGGCTTCACAGGACTCACTTCCTCAGCAACCTCCTCCTTTCTATCCTTCAAGGTATGCTTCCTCTTACATTTTTCATTACAAATTACAAATTTTGTTTAACTTGGTATGAACATAATATGTGGAAAGTGAATGCTGATGATGCAACAATTGTTATGCATGGCAGGGTATTGGATCTTTATATTTACTGGTTTCTACAAGTTGTGCAGCTTTTCTTCTTCTTGTAGCATTATAAGCAATCAAAAGATTGAATGTACAAGTGAATTCAATGATTCTTTGGATGTAACAATTTTCAGAACTTACAAGCAATTTAAATTGTGGAAATTTCCAAGTATCTGATCTCCTTGTCTAGCTGATTAACTTTTATATACAAATATATATATATATATTCATTTTTATTATTTACACTCACCAGCCAAGTATTAATGTTGTTTTTTCCCAATATGATACTGATTTAAACCACCTATCATAATTTCTTATTCTTTTCTCATAACATGTTTTTACACAATTATTTCTTTTAAAAATAATGTTGTCCTCTACTATTATTTCCTTTATTAAAAATAAAAGAATTTTATTTTTATTTGTCCAATAATTTCTCCAATTAAGTCTGTCACAGAATAACACAACTACCAGATATCACAATCCAAAAGAAAATTTTCAACGGTTGGGAAATTTGTACAAAATGCTCATGGATTTGACTTGGGTTCTCCATGTGAAAATCTCTCCCCTTATTTTGGGCTTTTAAACATTTTCACAATTAAAAGGACAGAAATAAAATAATAAAATAATAAAAGATGAGATCATAATAATTTAATGAAAAATAGTGAAATAAACCTAAATAGAGTGTGTTTAAAAGAATCAGATTTCTTTTAAACAATTATGCATAGCTTAGGTTGATTTGTTGTACATGAACCACTTAAATTATTAAAACTTTAATTTGTTAAAGTGAGAATAACATTTGTCTACTTATTTTAGCAATACATAATATCGAAACTAATATATTACATCCAAAAACTAATTTTACTTGATTGTCAAGTATTAATTGCACAGGATTTGAATTTTAAAAGATAACTATGTACAAAATTTAGATTGGATAAAAAAAAAAGGCAAATAAATATCAATTTTTAACTTTTATTTACTGATATATTATGTTTATCCAAAATAATTATTTTTTAAATACATTATATTATTTTAATGACTAATGTTAACCCTTTAGAATTACATCTTGTCGAGAGTATAATCACTGAATTAATATATTAAACATAACTATAATTATGACTTTAGATTCAAAATTCCTTGACGAAATTCATTAAAAAGTATAAAAGTTTCTATCATAAAAAAAGTACAGTTAGTTATATAAGATAATCTCAACATTTGAAACATCTTGCTTAAATTTATTAATTACGCGAAAGCATATGTTCATTTTTCAATTAAATGCAAATAAGAAAAAATGAGAAAAATAAATAAATGTTTGTGGTTGGTATGTGAAGACTTTGGAGCTATGGCGTAACGACGAAGGCCACTGCTGCCACCACCAACCACACGCTAAACATATAATTCTAATTTTTCATGTTTTAATTTTTTAATGAAAATAAAAACTATTTTTCTATAAATTTTATAGGAAAAATAAATTAAAATAACAGAATCCAATTAGATGAAAGACGTTTTATCAGTAATTTCATTAAGTAAAGTAAAATCAACTGAAATATAATTATGGGTAGAGGTGTTAGAGGTTATCAATCCTCGAAATTGCACAAATTTCATTTATTTATGATGGATATTGTGTTTTGTTGATTAAAAAATAAATAAAAATCAATACCTAAAATATTTTTCCTTTATTTATAGCTTTGGCCCTCCATTCAAAACACTCCAACCAAAAACACAAACACAGCCACTTTTGCTACTCTTCTCTTCACTTGCATTTACACCAACAAAACATATTTTCCAAGAACTTTGGAACATGAACAACATGGTTAGTTGTCTCTGTATCAGTGTAGTGTTGCCATTTTTAATGTTTGTACAATACACAGAGGCACAGAGAGTGTTCGCTGTTGGAGATGCCACAGGTTGGACAACTCCACAAGATTCCTCCTTATACCAATCTTGGGTTTCTAACAACACTTTTGAAGTTGGAGATATTCTATGTAAGTTTCTATTTATACCATGATTTTACCTTAATTATCCACATGAACAAATTACAAAAAAAAATAATAATAATTTGTTTTTTTTTTCAAGCCTTCAACTTTCAGACATCACGACATAACGTGGTTGAAGTGTCGGAAGATTCATACACATCGTGCTCTTCAAATAATCCAATAGGTGCAGTCTACAACACAGGACCGGTCAACGTTACCCTTAACAGAACTGGTCAACATTATTTTATCTGTAGCATTGGTCAACACTGTACACGTGGACAGAGGTTAGCCGTCAATGTCTTAGCCTCTGCTTTGCCACCGTCCGCCGCCACTACGCCGCCGCCGCCGCCACTTACGTCTCTTGCAACCCCTCTCTCGCCTGCTTCCATTCCCTTCCTCTTCTTATCCTCATTCATTTTCTGTTTCTGGATATAATGCATGGATCATAGATCTTCAATGTGATTTATGTGTGTGACCTACTAATAAATATTATTGTTGTACTTGTGGTATTCTTGATTTTTGGTTGAACAATAAAATCTTTTATGGTTTTTATATTAGCTCGAAAGTAATGGTTTATGTAATTTGCAATTGTTGCAAGCAAGCTACATGGATAAATTCTAAGTTATTTAAAAAGTATAAAATCCCTTCATGGTTTAGGAAGAAATTTTGTAACTACATTAAATGTTAGAAATCATTTTTTTTTTTCTACAGTTAACAAGTTCTTTCCTCATTTCATTTTAAATTTATTTAAATAGAATTTATAACAATTGATGTGAGTGATTATTAAATTTAAGAAACCTAAATTTATTTTAAACAAAAAACAATAAATCAACTCAAAGCACTTCCAAATCTTCTTCCGACACCTCCAAAATTTAAAAATATTTTAAAGTGTACATTTTATGAAATTACGGTTTTATTCTTATGGGGTAGTGAGCAGTTCTGAATTTGGAGAACAGTTCTGGAATATCTCATTCCATAATTGATTTTTTGTATAAAATGAGTTGTGGAATGGAGTATTTCGAAACTGTTTTCTAAATCCATAACATAGTTGCAGAATGCTCCGTTCCACAACTCATTTCGTACTAGACGCAACCCACTTCCAAATTACAAATCAAACAAAATTCTCTCAAATATTTTATAAATTCAAAAATACATTATACATATCTTAAATAATCCTCAATTGCATTGTTATCATGAAAACCGCCAAGAAAAAGCATGACGAAATGGTGGCTGTGAGTGGCGTCTGCTGAAGTAAAATGAGAAGAGGTTCGTAGAGAAGTTTTAAGATAGAAGGATATTTTGATTTTTACGATACTATTTTAAAGATATTTTTGATACGAATTGAAAAGTTTAGAGGTGTCAAAAAATGCTTGAAAGTGTAAGAAGGAGTCTTGACTGTCTCTTCGGCAAACAAACCCAATATGGCCCAATAAAAAATTATGAACATTCTGTAGCAGCCCAACATATAACCAGTCAAAACTTTGTTACAACTAACATGATATCATTTTATTGTATTTGAAAATGGAGTCTTGCAGATTCTTAGCCATTAAACAATGTTCATAATACTCATTTAATAAATCTCATCTCCCTGTAACTATAATAGAATCAAATGATAAAATTGGAGACTAGGAGAACATTTTTTATAACTCGTAATAATTTAAACTCTTTTCCCATATAGACTTCTTAATGTTCATTTCAGGTGTCAAAATTTCTCTTTTGACAGAACTTCGGTATTTCTTAATGCAGCAGAAAAAACAGAATTTTAGTGTTAACATTGCAAATATTCATGCTTTATATTATTAATTGTAAGTACACAATTTTAATGACATGCAATAAATTTTATTCTATAAATAATATATTTTTGATAACATTTTTTCACACAACAACCATTCTGGTGGAGTGTGTTGGATCCAATGAATAGTTCCTAATCTCATGTACTTTTGTCTTTTGCTTTAGCATGAATAGGGTTATAAAAGATCTTGCTTAATGTTATTTATTATGTGAAAGCATATTTTCATTTTCAATTAAATGCAAGAGAGAAAAAATGAGAAAAATAAATAAATGTTTGTGGTTGGTATGTGAAGACTTTGGAATTATGGCGTAACGACGAAGGCCACTGCTGTCACCACCAACCACACGCTAAACATATAATTTTAATTTTTCATGTTCTAATTTCTTAACGAAAATAAAAACTATTTTTCTATAAATTTTATAGGAAAAATAAAACAAAACAATTAAATATAATAGAATCCAATTAGATGAAAGACGTTTTTATAAATCATTTAATTAAGTAAAGTAAAATCAATTGAAATATAATTATGCTTAAAACCAGGTTTGAGGTGTTAGAAGTTATGAATCATCGAAATTGTACAAATTTCATTTATTCATTATGGATATTGTGTTTTCTTATTAAAAAAAATAAAAATCAATACCTAAAAAATTTGTTGTATTTGTGGTATTCTTAATTTTTGGTTGATCAATAAAAACTTTTATGTTTTCTAAATTTAGTAATGGTTGATGTAATTTGCAATTGCTACAAGCAAGCTAGACGACTTCAACTTTATAGCATGGAATGAATCAAACTGGGTCTTTCATCACTTCATTTCAAAGTTACTTAAATAGTGATTTATAACAATTGATGTGAGTGGTTCTTGAATTTAAGAAACCAAAATTTATTTAATAAAATAAAATAAAATAAATCAACTCAAAGTAATATTTGTTTGAGCAACAAGCCCAAAATGGACACTTTTTATTTTGTGGCCCAATAAAAATTCTAGTTATGAACATTCTGTAGCAGTCGAAACTTTGTTAGAAGTAACATGATATCATTTTATTGTATTTGAAAATCAAGTTTTGCAGATTCTTAGCCATTAAACAATGTTCATAATACTCATTTCATAAATCCCATCTTCATCATCTGGTGTACACTAAATGCATCTCCCTGTAACTATAATAGAATCAAATAATAAAATTTGAGACTAATGGAGAACATTTTTTTATAACTCATAGTAATTTAAACTTTTTTTCATATAGCCTTCTTTGTGTTCATTTCAGGTGTCAAAATTTGACAGAACTTTAGTATTTCTTAATGCAGCGGAAAAAACAGAATTTTAGTGCTAACATTGCAAATATTGATGTCTTAAATTATTAATTGTAATATTATAATGATATGCAATAAATTTTAGTCTATAAATAATATATTTTGATAACATCTTTCCACACAACAACCATTTCAGTGGAGTGTGTCGGATCCAATGAATGGTTCCTAACCTCATGAACTTTTGTCTTTTGCTTTAGCATGAATAGGTGTCTTTATTACAAACCTATGGCAAAATATGGTCATCACAGGAATATGATTCTTGAATTTAAAACTTAATTTTCATGAAAATGTGTTAATATGGTCCTCACATAAAATGGTTCCAAACTCTAGTCTAAAAGTAGCTATGACCTTGTAATAGACGAAAAAAAAAAAAAAAAACCTTCAAAATTGTTGTTTGTCTAGATACCGATAAATCATATTTGTGTTTTATATCTATTATTTTAAGTCAAGTATCATCGTCAATTAAAGTAGTAAATTTAATCTTGTAGACTATATTTAAATTTGTGATAGTAAAAAAAATGAAATAAAAATCATTTTCATATAAAAAGATGACTAATTACTTTCTCTTCTTAAGATGCAAATATTATTTTACTAAAAAAACTTTGTAAAAGTTAAACTTTACTTCATCAAATAGAATCAACTACAAATCTCTTTCTAGAAACTTAACATATTGGTAAAAATTATTTTAATCATATAATTAACATGCTGATAAACATAAATTAAGATCATGTATCAAACACATACCTCCTCACAACTAAAAATACAATACAATGATATAAAGCTGCACATGTAAAGTAAGGCTGAAGTTCTTCCCCTTTTGTTTTCTCAGTTTTTGTACTTATTTTTTATTTCTTACCTTTTTCTGGGCATGATTGAAAAGGAAATATTCTGCAGTTATTATTGGTCATCTCAAAATAATTTATTCGTTATGTGAGTAAGAATGCATGAGATGAGAGAATAATATAAGATTACACTTCTATTATTTAAGATAACTTTTTAGTAAGGTCATACTTTATCTAAAAGGTAGTCAAACATCAAGATACAAAACCATCAGAAGAAAGAAATTAGTTCAACCTTCTTAATATAATATACATTCTTAATTGTATATATTTCTTTTTATTTAAAATTTGTTCTTGTATTGCATTTCTATATATGTATGATTGAGACATTTTTATTTCTTTAGTTAAGAGTCAAGTAAGTCATTGTTACAATATCTTGTTTGACTCTCATACTAATTTTTATTGTTTAAATCAACTTAACACAAAATATGAGATACATGAAAAAAATATCTGACAGTTATCAAACTAACAGAGTTTATCACCCTTCTTTTTCATAAAATAATTTAAACCAAAAATGATGAGTTGAGTAAGCTAGTAAAAGTTTGCTTCTTTTATCAGCAAAACATAAATTAGTAAGGGGGGTTTTTGAATAGGCAATGGTACTCAAAATTATAATTGAAGAGAGTAATGAAAATAAGAATTGGTTGAAATTCAATGATTGAAATATCTAGTCCAGTTTAATATTTACTTTTGTTTCTGTATTGATAATTGATTCAAAGATATAATCTTCTTTTCTAGATAAAATTATTAGTAATTATCGATGATATCTAATAATAAAACTCTTCTTGTAGTTGAAATATAAAACAAATATCTTCTTGTAGTAGAAATATAAGGAAATTTTGTCCACCAAAAACATTAGAATTTGGAGGAACATGTTTAATAAATATTTACACTCTGTTTATTTTACTTATATTTTAATTACATAACAAAACTAGTTGTTTTACCGAAATTATTATAGGGCGTAAGGCAAGATCATGTTTAAAATAACAAAAAAACTTATGAATAATTAAACTGAAAATAAAATAAATTTTGGATATATTAAAATCAAGAGATTAAAATTGTATAAAAAAATTCAAATGTCAAAATTTCAGACAGTTAAAATTTAAGGAATTGAGACACAAACGACAATAAAGCCTTAAAAAATGTTTAATGAGATTACAGTCACAACGGTCAAATTAGAAAATATTATACTATATAAAAACCAATTTATTAAATTTTGTCCGTATTAAGATAAAATTGATCATTCATTATAAGAATTAATTGGTATTTTTGATAAAAAAAAAAAAAATTTTATTTTTT
>Ga0209489_103481_pt1 | contig 30628 bp, 11 predicted proteins | sample SiratrowhiteBW_FD_187527 | JGI IMG/M metagenome (GOLD analysis project Ga0209489, IMG submission 187527) | Root nodule microbial communities of legume samples collected from California, USA - Siratro white BW (SPAdes) (version 2) | ecosystem: Host-associated > Plants > Roots > Nodule | place...
AACAACGATGTGAACCTGCTTCGTTTTTCCTTTTATGCAATGACTTGTGCAGCCGGCTTCCCATGATTTGTCAAAGTGTTGGCAAAGTAGTTGGTAAGCTTTTTTTAGGGTTATATCATATCATATATAACCCACCATTTCATGTGTAATATATTATCATGCAATTCATACAACTCGACATAACAGAAAAGAATACGAAACTTCGAATGCTTTAATAAAAATATTTCAAAATGCACCGTCTTATTAAGATAATAAAGATACTTCGACACTAATGTCTAAAAATACTTTCACTTTACAACTGTTTTTTCTTAATAAAATATTATATTATAGTAGAATAATAATTTATTTGATTGTAGAGTGAAAGTAGTGAACTGCTAGGAAATTTGTAGTATACTCGCATCAGTTTAATCTTGTAAGTGTACATAGTTTCACATTTTATCAACGATCAAAGAAAGAATTAGAATATGTATTGATACTAGAGGGATTAATTTTTAATCATTCGTTATTAAGAAAAAGTGGAACATTAAAATAAATGTGAGAATGATGACATTTTGAAAATTAGAGTTTTCATGTGTAGATTTGTATTGATGGATAATTATCAATGAATTTGTTTGTAGATATTCTTAGTTATGAATTTTTTACAGTAATGATCTATAATTAAGTAATAATCAATAAATAAATTAGATATTTTTTTAGTGACTATCGTTAAATATATTTGTTTTATAACTGATTTTTCTAATAAAATAATAATATTTGGTTATAAGGTGAATGTAGAAAAGTAATAATGGTTTAATAAAATTTTGCTAGAACAAATGTGGTGGAGTCTTTCAAAATTATTTGTGGTGTCCCCTGTGAAATTATCATTAAGAGTTTTCATCACATTGTTTTTTAGCAGGTTTTCCACAAATGTGTAGTCCCTAACTTATCTTTATTGTTCTGTGAATCACATTATGGATATATTATTGCTAAATGAACTGTGAAAGGAAAGAACTTGGGAAGGGTTAGGGTATCAATTTAATTGGTGGTTGTAACAAGCATTATTCTATTAAAAAAGCATAGTCTAAAATTGATGGATCGCATCAGACTTCAATAATATGGTTATTCTCCTTAAAAGGGTGAGAATTTGACTTTCCTGAGATGGGAGAAATATTTTAATGATATGAAAAGACGAAAGATAATCTTATTGGCACATGCGCCTAGTACACTTAAATAAAGTTTAAAAGCAATTTTATTATTAACAACGTTTCAAATTCTTTAACTTCACAATTTTTCTCTCAAATCAACATTTATATTTTAAGAAAAATAAAATATGATTTTTGGAGAAAAAACCAATTTTATCAAACAATATCCGAAATAATTTTATCTCTGTTTCAGTAAAATTTCATATAAGAGAATACAAAATCAATTATTTTCCATTGTGAGACCACTTAAACCATAAATTTAGTTTAATAATTTTTTTATCAACAATAAAAAATATTTAAGGTATTTCAATCCTTAATTATCTGTGTAATTGACCTATTCCACATTTTACTCCATACAAAATACTTAGATTAATAAGTGCCTCCCTCGATTTTCTGTGTCGTATCTATTGCACTCTTTTGTATATTAAGAAAATAGCGAATAGACGTGAAGTAAATGAAACAGTATTTATTTTAAAGATCCGAGAAAGAAATAAGAAAAAAAAAAACTAAGGATTAAAGGCTTAAGATTATAAATTTCTTAAAATACTTGTTTGAATCTAAAACATATCCATAGTTTTTTTGTACAAAACGATACAGCATGTTGAAAAGTAAAACCAACTTGCCAAACCCCCAATTACTTTTTAGAGAAATAATATATAGTAATTATAAAAATAAATATAATTGATATTGACAACAATGAAAAAATAATATAGTAATTGTTTGCTGCTAAACTTGTCCTCTCCAATATAATTTTTTTAAATGTGAAATTAAACTTGTAAAAAAAAAAAATATATATATATATATATATATATATATATATATATATATATATATATATATATATTAGCAGTATCTATATATAACAGTGATAAATCTTCAAAAAAATATTTTACTGGTGTCAAAATAGATTTAAAAAATTTGAAAATACAAAATATATAAAATATATTAAAATTACAACATTCATAAAATTAGAAAATACAACAGGCCCTTAAATCCTTAATAAAATACTAATCTAAGCACATAAAATTCAAATAATTGTTAAAATTTTAATTCTGAAAAAATTGGAAAACAATCATTAAATATAATACTTTAAATGTGGAATAAGTTTTCAAATTATATATTGATAATTTTTCCTCACATTGTTTTCACTTAAATAGTCTTATTTCAACCTTAAAATTTCTCAAAAATACCAAATCAATTCTAAATAAACGTTTTCCATTATATAATTCTATAATAATAATTCTACGAATAAAAGATTTATACATTTACCCTTTATAAAATTTATTTCACATGTTTCTACTCAAACTAATGTCATTTAAGCTAATTTTTACGCACCAATTTTCTATAAGTCGTAATTAATTATCTAAAAAATAATAGTTACTAATTAAAACTCTTTTGATAAACTCTAATTATATGAAATAATGTTTTTTTATCCGTAATATGAATTTGAGTCCGTTTAATTATTTATTGCGAGCTTTCTATTTACTATGATCTCTTAAAACTTCAACTTTTTTTTTCACTTATATTCAGTAACAGCGACCCCATTGTTTTGAACTGCAAATAGAAGTCCACGAAATTCCAAATTTAGTTTTGAAAATGAGCTAGACGTTTACACAGTTCTAAATTTCAAAGGTTCTCAAGTCTATCACCAAAACATTTATTCCAGTCCTAAGTTAAATCAATATAAAATATTGAAACTATTTTCAATCTAAATTTTAAGAAAATAGATTTATAAATCTTCTTTTTCCATTGTCCTCAACTTTCGAATTTCTATTTAATATGTAATTTAACTTGAATCCCTAACTCATTAAACCACTTAAATTTCTCAAAATTCACTAAAATGTAATCTAGCGCATAGGAAGATTTTTGCCTTTTCAGCCCTTTTGTAGCTGTTACAGGAACAAAAAATTTAAGTAGTATGTGTGTGAAAGAATACAGAATCCTAAACTTTGTAAGTGTATATTCTAGAATTCAGAGAGATGTTTGCCACTTTGCATTAGTTCTTTTGTTCATCAAATAACTCAGCGTGGCAGCTAAGTGAAGTAGTCGTCACTTAATTTTCGTCATCAGCTATTTTCTCTAAATTGCTTCACCAATTTGTCTCTCGTTAAGGCCTTTTCATGAATCTTCATTCTGTAAGAAACTTCAAATAACTTATATTCTTTCAAATTAAAAAGTGGGCTTAGAGAACTTATTGTTTTTGTATAGAATCTCCAATTTTTTCTTGTGATTGTATTGGACAGTCTAGTTCGTTTTTTCAATGTGAAAACACTAATAGACTTAACGGGACTCTTGATAAAGATCAAGCAAACACTGTTTTCTTTTCAATTGTTAACCTATTACATATATGGCTCATTGTTCTTATTTTATTAACCAAAAATATGTTTCAATTATCATTAACAATGAGTAGAAGGATTTGTATATTAGTAATTAGTAATAGAAATAATAATAAGATATCAAAATGTATAATGAGAAACTTTTAGAAAACTGTATGCGGATCCGTCCCTCGCCTCCACTGAAAATAGTTTAAATTGGATCCAATTCATATAAATTATCTTAGTTGAATGTACAATGAGAGAAATTAAAATAAAAAAGCAAAAACTAATTCAATCTATTATTTCCTTCCATGAGTCATTATTTTTTTACTCTGTATTTTCTTTTCAAACTAATTCATCTATTGTTAATTCATCCTTGTTAATTCATCTTGGTTGAATTAGTTTGTAATGGATGAATTAGTTTATAAAAAAAAAATAGAGTAAAAACAATGCTGATAGAGAGAAATGAATAGAAATAAAACATTTCACTTGTTCTATAATAAATAAAATGCTAAAGAATAATGTCATATTTTATTTTCCAGCCCGATAGGAGAAAAGAAAAAGTAGAAAGTATAAAAAGGTTAAAACTTTTCAAAATTACCCTTCTTTTATTTGATCAAGTTGATTTCAAAATGATATTATCTTATTAATTTTTATAACTCAATTATTTTTAGAAAAAATTATAATTTTATAATAAAAAGTATTTTATTATCGTAATAAAAATATAAAAATATTGAACAAAAATAAGATTTGAATTTGAAGGTATTATTATTTTAAATTGTTTTGCTCATAAAAAAACCAATTAATAAATATATAGATAACTTTGTAATATATAATTACTTAATTCTAGTTTATTTATTATTTTTTATAATAATTTTTCTTCACTTCCATGTTATTTTTTTCAAACCACCAAGCATACTTTTCACTCTCTTTCATTTTATTTTTCATTTCCCATTTCTCATTCCATCCTTTTCTTTTCTCATACTTTTCATTGCAACGATCAATAAACTTTCAATTGCCAAACGTTGAATGCATTTATATATGAGAATTGAATTATGAAAAGGACAATTACCAAATAAAAAATCACATCTTTTGAAAGATTTTGTGAATTTGGAGAGATCAAGCCACACGAATACAGGGGTTATCAAACAGAAAAAGGCACCAAGAACTAAACCCAAACCACAAAGCTATGTAATAGATTGCATCAGGAATAAAAAAAAAAATGCTCTATAGAATGTTTAACCCAATAGCAAGATTGGGTGATTTGAATTTTTTAGGCAGTGAAATGACCCGGCCATTGGCAATTAGTTAGAAGAAAAAAAACTGCATATTGAACCACTTTTTCATCAATGCTGATCCAAACACTAATCTAAAGAAAGATAATAAACAGCAAGAAATATAACAAACTAAAGCCAGAAAAAATGAGAATAAAATATTTCAAAATTCAAGCACAACTTAATTTCACCTTCATTTGCATTTCTCTATAGCCATTTGGCACTTTATCTGAAAATCAATATATAACAAGCCACTATAAAATTTCTCAATAAAAAATTGTCAACTTGACCTAAAATTTGAGAACACACATTTAACACCTATATAAATGGCCAGCACAAGCTTCCATGGTTTTGTTCCTATTTTTGTTTGATTTCACTAAGATGAAGACTAAAATAAATTAAATATTCCTCACACCTCACACTATTGGCTTAAGTGATTCACGCTGGGAATAAGTACCAACTAAGCCACGGGATAACTCCGGCAACCTAGGAGAGGTTCAACATTTCTGTCAGTTTATTATAATCCCATAGATGCATGTTCTGGCACATGTAAACGGCACCAACAGCAAGTATAACAGAAAAAACTGTCATGCTCTTCATGCACCCATGGCCTTGCGACAATCGTCCCAAAATGGCCTTGCAGTACTTGTCTGCATCCTTTAATAATGCATGGCGAGAACCATCATCCACATTAGCAAACGCCTCCTCATTCTACAAAGACAGATTGAGTGAGATGGCATCAGATTAACAAATATAGTTAAATTAGGTTTTAAGATAAGGTGCATTCTCTACATTGATGCTGGAACAATATGTCACCTAAGATAACTACGTTATTTAGATTCTCATCTCACTGCTCTCGCCTAAGGATTTTGAAAACTATACTGTTGCCAAATCAATTAACCCATTTTGGGAGCCATTGGAAGAAACTTTTCCAGAGCTTTTTCGGCTTATTATTAAGTACTTAAGTGGAAAATTTTTAAGGTGTTGGGTTAAGCATATGAAAGTGGCTACGCTTCTTTTATGAGTTACTATGTTTGGAAAGTAGATCATGGCTGACCTAAAACCTTTGTTAAGGAAAAATAGAAGACAATGGTGGGAAAAATAACAGAAGATGGTTAGGACTGTTGAGTCAGTTACGAAAGCTACAGAGGAAGGGTATAGATAGCACTTAAGGGTTTATGGGGACAGGAAAAGATTACATTGTTGTGACAAGGTTAAGTCGTTGTCCAAAAGGAGAGCAGCTTCCTTTGTAGAGCCTCTGTACTCGTGAGATTCAATCAATAAAAGTTTCTAACAATTGGTCCAACTAGCCGGATTTGAAAGAAAACAACGGAAAACCGTGAAACCAGGTAATCTACTTTGAAATCAATGGTAAAAGTGTTGAAGAAGACAACCGGCGAACAAGGGGTACACATCGCGGAAATAAAGAAAAGCAAGAGGCATTGATGGGATTAAAGATTTGTATAAAGACTGGACGTAAAGGCAAGGCATCACTCATATTGGAGAACAAAGTGGCCATGAAACTGCAGTGGAAAGTGAAATGCTCGAAGCAGAGGAAGATGATGATCGCCAGTGGAAGAAGGTGGAATTACCCATGTTCGAGGGAAACAACCTTTGGGTTTGATTGGAAAATGAAATTGGCTTTTATTAGCATGGAGGGAAACACTGTTCATTGGTTCCATTATTGGAACAATTAATAGTGATACGACAAGAAGAAAGAATGAGCTGTTAGTGGTACAAGCGTCTTTGACCTCAGATGACCAGTTGTTAGGGTATTTCTTAGACCCAATATTGCCCCTCACGATCCGAAGGATTGGTTAGAGTTAAAGAATTAGCTTGTGACTTGGAATAAGCGAAGATTTTTGGGGAGACTCAAAAGCATAACACAGTGGCGAATTCGAGATACCATGGTGGTGGACGAGTGATGGCTCGTGCGAGTGGGATGGAACCAAGGTCCAAACTTGACTCGTCAAAGTAAAGGTTCACTAAGAGGAAGTACAACCATGATAGCCATTCATAACCAAAAGACAGAAATTGACGAATACAACAAAGTTGCAGTACGTGAAATAAGAGGGTTTGGAAGCTTTAAGCCAATGGATCTTTCCTTGTGTTCTGCAGGGGGTTTGACTGAACCCCGAATAATGAAATTGGAAGGAATAATTCAAGGAAAAAAGGTGTTGTGAGTCACAGTTTCATTTCTTCTAGATTAGTGCAATGTTTTGGGATTGAGCGTGGAGTCAACTCAATACTACGGAGTGCGGCTAGGAGTTGGGAATAGAAAAAGAGACATGGTTGTCGCAAACATATTGCAGTAATAAAGGGAGAGTACGAATTGATGGAAACTTCTCTTGTTTGAGATGGCAGGGTTGGACTTGATTTAGGAATAGCATGGTTAGCCACTACCGGGTAAGTTAAGGTTAATTGAAAAACTTTAGCAGTGACGTTTGTAAATCAGGGACATGTACGGCTTCTTCTCAAGCATTAACGAAGGTAACAGAGGTGGAGGTAACGCCATTATTGTGGGTGGTAAACATCGAGGATGACGTAAATTCAAATAAAGCAAGACAGATTGAAACTGAAGAGCAAAAGCAACTACAGCAATATTAAGATCAGTATCAACATGTTCTTGCGGAACCTCAAGATTTGCCACCAAGTAGAGAAATCGACCATAAAATTCTCGTAAAGACAAGGTTTGATCCAGTGAATGTTTGACCCGACATATATCCTTAGATTGAAAATAATGAGATTGAAAAACAAGTTAAAGATATGTTGGTCTCATTAATTAATCGGCCCGGCAATAGTCCCTATTCAATATCAGTTATTCTAATTAAAAAGAGAGGGGCAAGTAGCGTTTTTGCATTGATTATAGATTTCTAAACAAAGTGACTACACCAAATAAGTTTCATACTCCTGTTATTGAGGAGTTACCAGCCGAGTTAAATGGGCCAAATATTTTTGCCAAGGTTCCAGCTTCTATACTATACTAAGTGATAGAGATTTTGTATTTCTTTGTCTTATTTTGGCAGGAACTCTTTAGAAGACAAGGCACTATATTAAGGATGACTACATCTTATCATCCAGAATATGATGGACAAACCGAGGTACTGAATAGAACATTGGAAACATATTTATAATGTTTCACTTCTGAACAGCCTAAGGCTTGGGTGGGGTTCATGGGAAAAACGCTGGTTAAATTCAAGTTACCAAGATTCAAGGTGGTATATGGAAGGGCTCCTCCTTTAGTAGCCAGATTTATTCCAGGAGAGATTTTGGTAGAAGCAGTAGCAACATGCCTAGAGGAGAGGGATGAAGCTTTAAAACAGTTGAAATATCAGTTAAGGGCTCATGATCATATGACAAGATATGCTAATGCTCATTGGGTAACATCTAAAATAAAGGTGGGAAATTGGGTATAATAACAATTCGTCTTCATAGACCAAGTTCAATGCCTACAAGACCGCATCCAAAACTGGCAACCAGGTACTATGGGCCCTATAAAGTGATCAAGCAAATAGGAGCAATGGCTTTTCAGTTACAGATTCTAGAGCAGGCCAGAATTCACCCAATTTTTCATGTTTCTCCACTCAAGTTGGCAATAGGAGATCATCCAGTCCAAGTTACAGGACCATTCCATGGGATTACAACCATATCAAGTGTTGGTAAATAGGATAGTAAAGCAATAGGAAGAATGGTACATCAATTGTTGATTCAATAGCAAGATACATCACTAGAGGAGGCAACGTAGGAAGATAAAACTAATATACAACAAACTCTCGAAATTCAACCTTGAGGAGAAAGTTCTGTTTGGAGGGGGAGATATTGTCAGGAAATATGATCAAGGTCAGCCACAAGCTAACCCAAAACCTTTGTTAGTATATCAAAGGAAGAACAGAAGACAGTAGTGGGCAAAATAACAGAAGGTGGTTTGTGACTCTCTTGATGACAAGCTCTTAACTAATAAGCACTCAATTAAGTTATTTATATACAAAATCACCCTTGATCATACAAGAACAAATTGTAAAATATAGAGAGGCTTCAATGTGCATACCAACGTGTTCATTAATATTTACATAAAATGCAACATTGCAGTTAGAAAGGTTGAGTGTCTCAAGCTGTGTGAAACTGTATTTACTAAAAAAGAAAATAGTTTACCTTTTTACAAAAGCTCTTAAGAGTTTCCCTCAAAGGATCAAGATTAGTGGGTTTGACAAAGTATTCTTTCCATTCAGCAGAAAGTCTTCTCAATACAACAATACTTGCTTCAAGGTTATCCATATAAAGCAAATCCTGTTTCCCAGTATAAAACACATGTTTGTGTAAGTACGAAAGGAGTCCCAAGGGAAAAAGTGTAGGAAACGAATGAAAATAAATTGTCAAATAGCATTCCCTTGTACTCACCCATTGCTTGTAACACTCAGGATTCTGAGTCAAGCACCAAATAAAGATGTCACTTGCCTCCTTTGATAGGTCAGGATTAGCTGTAAAAGATCCAAGCATTTAAGTTTTCAAACAAAAGTAAAACACCAACACTTTCAACTTTCAGTAATAAAGACTTAAAATACTCGAGAGACAGCACAGAAAGCAAATAACTAGTAATTATAACATATATATAGTGTTTGGTCCAAAATAGGGTGTTTGTTTGCTTTGAAATAATCAATTATAGGATATTTCAAAGGTTCTGGAATAACAAATTATTTCTGCAAATAACATTATTTCAAAAAGTTGTTTGTAGTGAGGTTCCTATAATAAATTAATTATTTCAAGAAATAATCGATTCCTACTGTTTCATTTTGAGATACCTTTATGTAATAATCGATTATTTAAACCAAAACAGTGGTTTTGATGAGTGTTAAAAGTTTAATCGGTTATTTTAAAAATTGATAGATTAAAAACTAGACCAGACCAGAAAATTGAAGGGAAACTAATTTCTTAGTATTTTAAGTAGCCAAACCATAGGAGAGCTTTATGTGTGAAGGGAACTGAGGAGCACTCACATTTTCTCCATTGAAGAGGTGAGTAAAATCTCACGTCGTTACTCTTCCATCTCATGTTTTGGGGATTTGGAGTTTGAGGTTCTTCTTATTTGGGTTTAAAGTGAGAAATTGAGAGGTTTATGAATTATTCTTGTGAAATCTAACATGGAGAATTCGGTGATTTTTAATTATTTTCGTTGATGAATTCACAAGTGAATCTGAGCGTTGGCTATTCATATTAATTGACTAATAGTGTAATAGTTAATTGTGGTATTGGTTCTGGAGTGACTTGCTATGAATTAATTGTCAATTGATTGTGTGATTTCCAATAGTAGATATGTGGATAAATCTCAATTTTGTTTGGGTTTTCATATTATCTTTGAGCATAGATGTATGCGAGTGAGAACAGTCATCTCCAAAAATGGCCAAGTACACTTTTCCATCAAAAAGGGAAAAAGTAATACCCTCCTTTTTTGGTAAAGGGTATTGTATTGACCATTACCAGCTCAGACCATGGGTACATATGAAACTATCACAGTCTAGGATGACATGAGAAACTCCTTTCCTTTGGGATTAGAGAATATGAGAAATACCACCATCTGGGGTGAGGTAGCATACACTCGTCTGATAAGAAGAAGCAAATTGAGCATTAGAGGAGCTAAAGTGGGCCAACTCTCAGCTCACACAGGTTAATTCACCACAAGTTGAGTTAAAATGAATTAACTCAACTCGGTTCATTTTATGGTAAGACAAAAAATTTTCAACCCAGCTCAACCCACTACGGATTGGTACATTAGGTGAGTTGGGGAACTAAATTTAAAGAAATACAAAAGAACAATAACATTTTTATTAATAGTCTTTTATATGTGTGTGTGTGTGTATAATAGCATTGATTTCCTTTTCTGAAATGGAAATTAGTCAACTCACTTATAACTCAGCTGAAACCTGTTGGGCTCATTGGTTAACTGAGCTAGGTTGATTTTGACCCACAATAAAAAGTTGTTAAACTTTTTCAACCCAATCCGGTTCGAACCCGGATGAGTCAAGGCTGACTCCCAAATTGCAACCAATTTTGACACAGCACTACACCTTCAGAAACAAGGGTAGCAAAATATCTTTGTGGATAGAGAGGGCAATGGGACATCATTGCCTAAGTGGTTGTAATGGGGATTTGTCAAATAAAAGTCAAATTGTTTAACATGATTACTATGATATTTCGTATTAAATTATACTTATTAGCAAAGATATACTATTATAGTATTTATATATATATATATATATGCAATATTATGGAATGTTTTAGAACAATGTGGGTATCATGATGCTTTGTTTTCCAGTTTGTTGCACTGGCCTAAAACAATGCTTTTGTGAAATCTTTAAACGTGTCTTATGCTCACTTTGATTATAAGTTTCATTTGTTTAGTGTTATTTTCAATGACCTCACCACCAGAAGAGACCTTGAATCCAGGGGCTTGAGGTCGTCCCTTTATTGCTTTAATGTCCTTTTTTTATATTTATAGATTATTAAGATAGGTCATTGATGGATGTACATATTTTAGTTTAATTCCTTTAGTTCGGTTTGGATATTAGATGCCCAGTATTGGAACCATGTTAAGTTTACACTTTTTTATTCATTTTGGTTTCTTTTATAGGATTTTTTACACACAAAAGAGTTGAATTGAATTGGATTAATATACATTTATATTATAAATATTAAGTTTATGGATAACTTTATCTTTGATGTACGGTTGTCCCTGTGTAACAGCACTACATAAATTACATCTGTAAAGGATAAAAATGATGGCAATAAACATTAACTAGAAATTACCTTCTCCCGCAGCTTTAATTGCTAAACCTAGTATCTGCTGCGCATGATGCTTTAGTGCTTTACTTCCAGGGGAACCAGCAAGGGCAACTTCCTTCAATGTTGGATAAACGGCTTCAAATCTTTCAGTGGCCTAAACAAAATATACAAAATACTAGATGAGTATCTCAGCTAAACCAATGATTGCAATGCAAGTGATTACAAAATACATAGGATTCTTCTAAAATTCTACCTTGACCCGGGCTGAAGGAGGGAACGTAACTCTCAATAGCGAATCAAGTGCCCACGGGGGCACAACACGCTCCCCTTTTCTGACAGCCCCATTTAGTAAAATAGAACGAGCTTTAGGAAATGTGATAATTCTGTTAAAAAAGAAAGAATGGATGAAGATAAATCAATAAAGGCAAGAATGACCAGCTAGGATTTTCTGCACTAGTTACAATCAATAAATCAGGGGAAGTTAGTGAGGAATCACAAAGGTTCCTAACCTCTCAACCAACTGTAATATCAAGTCTCTTGACTGTGGACTGCAGCCAGACTTCACACTCAGCATGGGTAAGAGAAGAGATACCCACAAGTACAACCCCATAACTAGATCTCCTTGCGAAGCCTACACAAAAACTAATCCAGTTACAAATCCATATAACAATTTTTCATGTTTGGGGTGAGGGCACTATATCATGTTGAAAGAAGTCACCTGAGTTATCACCCAAACAAGCACAGGGAGTTTATCCTGTCCTTGATATTTTTGACTCTCCTTCAATATTGGCAATAAACTAATCATGACATCAGGTTTTCGTCGAAGCACCATTGCTAAACCCACAAATATGGCAACCTGTAGTTCAAGTGATATACAATATTCACACCAAATATTCAATGAATTATAGTTATAGCTCATATGCTAACATGTTACAGAATTAAATTAACATTATAAGATTTTCTACTGATATTTCAACAAGTTTATAAATATTTAATCAAATTTGGAGGGCATATTGCAATCATCAATAAGTAGAAAAAATAAAAAGTATACAAATTTCACTGAAAAAGTCTGACATGAGCCAAGTTGATCCTAGAACACCAAGATTATTGAAAGGGCCACCTTTACAAAATATCCTTGTTAAATATGGATATCTGGCTACAGTTACAGAAAATCAGATGCACAACCATTCAAAGCTGAGAATCAGACTGTAATAGATCACTGTCTGAGAAGGTATATCCCACATCCAAACTTGTCCCCCTCAGCTTCTGCCGTACATCCATGCCATCCTTAAATCTTAATGCATTTCAGACTCATAGGACACAATAAATAATTAACCAATATTTGTGTTGTTTGAAAAGCTAGTCATTCACTAGTGCCAACTAAACTAAGGAACCATAAGAAAAATATCAAATCTAATATGGATAGAGAAATGGTCATTTTATTTTGAATATTTCTATATTTCATATTAAATAGGAAACAGCTTGGTAAACATACAGTCATCTATAAAACTCCATGGTAATTTAAACAAAAGGTTCTGAAATTAACATCAACATTCAGGAAAGATTATCACTATCGATGACATCGAAAAAGGTTAGAACAACAATATCCAACCTAGCTTTAACTCACTAGATGGTGCCAGCAATGCAGATACCATCTCTACATATACTTGCCCAATGGAGACACAAATCAACAAAGATGCAAAGTTTATTTCTGTACTATTAACAATGCAAGAAAAATATAGTACTGTCCTCATCAACACAAAAATTTAAGAAATGCAACACCGTTACAGAACCAAGACAAATTGTCATAACGTCATGGTGTGATTTCAAAGGGTACCTGAGATTTCGATGATGATTGTTGGACCACCTTCTTAGATCCCTTAACAGTACCCTGATGACTTGCAATGTCTGCAAGAATGCTGTCTAACGACCATATCACAAAGGAACCAAGGGCTTCATATGATCGATGACTGATCCAATCAGTTGATACTTTGTAAACATCCTCAGAAATATGCAAAAGAGGGATCTGTTGAGAAAGGCAAAAATGATAAGAAACACTAACAATTATCACCGACCAAGGACCACAAAGCATCCAAACCATCAAAAACAACAAAGACTATAAAAAAGTGATGCATTAGGATGATCATCACAGAAGTTCAAGACACATAATTCATCGACATTTTTCACAAAAGATTCATAAACAACAATGATCAGATCAGAGCTCACTCATGCAATTCAAAATTCTATACATACTACCATATATCGCGCATCACAAAACCATACAACTTAGTTTCCAAACTTTTAATCTGAATTAAAAAATAAATAAAAAGGAATAGAAACAACTCACATCAACAATCTTCGCAACGGTGGACTCTTTGAACGTCTTCAGCCACGGAAATTGAGCTGCACTCACCGACGAGAACCCGCGACCGAAGTAATCAGCAAATCGCATCATCATAATATCCTGTTGCGATTCATACGAAGCCTACGCAAACAGGATTCATCTTATCTATCACATACAATGAACAAAAACGAATCGCGATTACAGCAGATCAGTAGCGAAATTGAAACACTCACGGTAATTTCAGCGAGAAACGTTTCGAGTTCATCGGCGCTGATTCTGGAAGCAGCTTCAGCCACAGTCACCTTCGGTTTCTTCGGCTTCTTCTGCTTCGCCTTCTTCACTTCGGAAGAACCGTTCTGGACGGCGCCGGCTTCCGGCTCCGCATCGCCGTCGTCTTCGTCGTCGGAATGCCGCTTCGATCTGCTCGGAGCGGCTTCCGCCGCCGCAGCAGCAGCGGCAGATATCTGAGACTCGAGGAGGCGGCGGCGGCGCTCCTCGGAATGCCGCTCGACGGAGCTGAAGACATCGGAGGACTGATCGGCGGCGAAATTGTCGCTGGCTAGAGGTTGCTTGGAGGACGACTTCTTGCTGTTGCGGTTTCGCTTCTGATACGTCACAGTTTGCCATTCGTTAGTGTTGTTTTTAGCGGCGGTGTTTTGAGTGGTGCCGGTTCTTCTTCTGTGAGCTTCTTCTTCTTCCTCTTGTTCCCTTAGAATGGCTTCGATGAGAGCTGAAGTCTCATCCATCGCGTTCTGTTACGATGCAGAGGAAGAAGATCGAAACGACGTCGTTGGAGATAGATCGGAGGCAGAGAGAGAGAAAAATAGAGAGAGAGGGTAATTAAGTAGAAGATGATGACAGAGAACACAGATACAGAGGGAGTCTCATGTGTGAAAATAAAAATCCACGTGGGTGTTTCTTTCTGCCTTTTAAGTTTGACATCACTTCATCTCTCAATTACCACATTGTATTTGCATTATCCGTTGCGTTTTGTCACTTTTTCGTAAACGTTGAAAAACAAAATTATACAGATAACATCAACAACAGAAAAGAGTTTAATTTTTGTGTAAAAAATATTTATATAATTAATATTGTAATAAATACTCCATGACTGGATTAACAATTAATAAATTTATATATATTGCTCAGTCAGTTAATAAAATATTTTGGAAACTAAATAATTAAGAAAAACAAGTTTATAAAAATATGATGAGAATAATTTAGAATATGATGGTTAAGAATTTTCTAAATTTAATTGTTTAGAAAATTTATTAGGTACTTATCTTTTATCTTTATTTTTATTTTTCTATTTGGTATTCTTTTTAACACGCCATCAAGTTTAATCTGTTATTAAAATTTGTTATCTTTAATCTTTAAATATTTGATTGAGTATTTAGGTTTTGTATAAAATTTTAACTAATTGTTAAATATTCTCACGGGGCCGTCCTCCACTTTATTAAATTATCATTCTCAATCATTATCTATTATTTGTTTTTTTTTTAAACATATCACCATTTTTATTGATTCACTTTTATTCTGTATATTAATTTAAAATTATATTTAAATATAATACTATATTTCATTTTAAATTTTTCAATATATATATATATATATTTAAATAACATTTCAACTGTAGTACAGATGTTTGGAAAGCATAAAACAATAGAAAATTATTAAAATAAAAATTTTATAAATATCATGAAAAAAATACTTTTATTAGTTTAAATTGTGTTTTAGTTTCAAGGAGTTTTATTTTAAAATATTTTAAAAGGTTCCACTATGTAATAAATATAGATTATATTAAGTATTTTCTTACATTACTTTCAACAATACTATATTTTTAATACATCTTTTTTAATCTTTTATCGAGACCAAGTTGATATTAAACTTGTTTTTCAATTTTGTAAATATTTTTTAGTTATGATTTCTAATTATACGTAAAAATATATTTAATTAAACCCTGAAAGATAAATTCTCTTAGGGAAAATATAATGAATCACCTTCACTAACTTATTAACTATTAAAATTTAAAAAGTTTAGGAGACAATCACACTATTGCTTTAATAAGTTTATGAAGACTTTCACTACATATAAGAATTTTGTGTTGGTGTATTATATTTTTTTGTCTTTCTTGTGTGTCCAATTGTAAGATATTTTATCATACATATTGAAAGAAACTTTTTAGCATTATATGATGTTGAAATTATTGTCAAGGGTTAATTTTGCTTTATATTGTTATGCTTATTTGACTTTTGTTGTGCACAATTCAAGGCAGAGATAGCACGCGCCTCAAGAATAGTGTATCGTATTTTATTTTTTTTCTTTTTAGACGAGATATTATCTTATGAATATAAATCCATGTAATTATCTTCACATAAAATAAGCACTGATCTTTAGAAAATTATTTCAATTTCCTTTTAAATTGAAGCATGTTGGAAAAGAAAACTATTTGCAGACAGAAGCATATTTAAAGTAAATGTTTATGAAATTGTTGATAGGTCTTGAATGAGTTTGAAATGAAAGGCATATTAGTTTGAAAATGAATATGATAAGTTGTGAATGTTAAATTTTTAGTGTTACTTCAGAAAAAGAAAATATTTGAAATTTTAAATGATACATAATCTAAGAATTCAATAAAAAAATATCCTGATTTAATATTTTAAGTACTATAAATTAGAGTATTATATTAATAATATGATTAAAAAATATTTAGGAATATAAGTAATTTGTTTAGGGTTTAGATCTTAATTACACGAAACATGATTTTGTGAAATTAACTCTCTTATTCTTTCTATTTACATATCATTATATATTAAATTCATTTGTTTCCACGCCAACCTTTTACCATCTACTCAAATTTTTGTCATTAGTTTCATTTGTTTATTATTACATTCTCTTTCTTAGTTTTATCTCTTATAATTATCTTTATTTTTATCTTTCTATTTCTTTTTTCTTTTACTTTTATATTTGATTTTTTTATCTTTTGTAATTTATTTTAATTTTGTCTTTATCTTGTATGATTTATTTTTTCTTTCAATATTCTAGTATTTTTTATGTTTGATGTTTTCATCTTTTACAGTTTGTTTTATTTTATCTTTTTCATATTTTAGTATTTATTTTAATTTTAATCAAAACAGAATATAAATATTTAATTTGCAAACATTAAATTAATGAACAAAAATCCTGTCACTTGAGTATTGTACTAGTCCTTTAGCATAAAATACTTCTATTTAAAGAAAATCATTTTATCATTTTAAAAGTTTATATAGTCATCAAAATTCTTTAAGAGAAACATATATGATCATAAGATTAGGATTAATCATTAGGGGGATAGAAACAAAAGAGTAAAAATAGGTAATATAAATAATAATAAAAAATAATGTTAATATTAATATTGTAATAATGAAAATAACGACAATGAGTATACTAAGAATAATAAAATAATAAATACCGTATCTTTTGATATATGTATATGGGAAAACAAATTCAACATGTTTATTGAGTTTTGCTTTTACGATGCCTTAGGATTTTTTTCTTGCAAATCAAAAGATAACAAGTAATTTATATGTCATGCTTTTAGCAAATCAAACACACTTTTATTTTTATTTTTACACGCAACTTTTATTTATTTAGAATCTTTCTCTAGTTACTAATTTTCAGTTAGGTTCTCTTGACTCAAATTTCCAGCCCAATATGATTCAATTTTTGTATTGTTTTTATTTATGCGTGGAAATATCATCATCTTCAGGCTTCTGGATTTTGTTTCCAACACACTGGTGCCTACTACACGTGGGATTGGATTCTGCACCCCCATATTCTAAAACTGCACCCCATATAATTTTAAATGACAACTTTCCGTTTTTGAAAATAAATGGTGAGACGCGGATAGGAGTGTGTTTCTTTGAAGCATTTAAAGTTTTGGAACATCTTTAGTGTGTGGTGATTGGGGTGGTTGTTATGTTTGGTGTCTAGTGGTGGTGCCTACTAGTGATGCTAGTTGAGTTGCACAGTGGTTGTTGTAACGATTTTAGTAATTTCCAGTCACATTTTACAATTCAGAATGAATGTTAGAAGTTAGATTTTATATTCCAAACCAAAGAATTTAGAATACAAAATATGCATTATAAATCTACAATCTAGATAGAATACATGTATCTATTCTATATTTTATGTTCATGGTAAATTTTACAATTTTGGATTGTATTTCGAAACATAGAATTTAAAAAACAAAATATGTATTTTAGATTATATGATATGGAAAATATATTTTTTATTTTGGATTCTACGTTCCAAAATTAAGTGTGCTAAATTTTAACATATATTATAATTTTTTGTATTTATATTTTTAATTCAAAATTTAATGTATTTAGCAATGATTGTTGAATATAAAGATAAAATTTCAACGATAGAGCAAAATATACAATGAAAGTAGATAAGTTATCTAATATGGATGGATCAAACATGGACGAGAGACATTCTCTAACTTAAAAGGGAGTTATCTCTGACTTCTCCCTTTGAAAATCAGGCATTTTTCGATTAATTTCAACCATATAATTTGTTTCAACTCAGTTAAAAAACTCTAATATGCAACAATAGCTAAGAAAAATATTATGTAAACTACTATTCTTTTTAAATAAAATCAAATGCACAAACAAGTGATTTGCCTTAAAGTCATTGATATCAACATTAGATCGTCTTGTATCAAACCTTCTTCCAGTCAGAACTACCTTCAAACCAATCTAAACCCTTACATGAATTCAGTCAAAAAAACATTCATATGTTACATAATTTCTTTGTAGTACAAAATCTTAACATAACCAATGATAAAATATAACTAAAATCAATCCTCATTCACATATTCAACCAAAAAAAAATACATAAACACAAAAAACAAAAATTATTCCTTTACCATATCATTACTAAAATATAACTTTTGTTCAAAAATTAAGACACGGGTCATCACATATGTAACATGGGTAAACACATATTGCAACAGAAATACTTAAAAATCTAAGACATTTGAAAAACACAAATATAGCTAAAGACATATACATACAACACAATTCCCAAACACCAAATAAAGACATGTCATAGACCCATAAATTAACTCAAAAAATAATCCACGAACCAAAACCTTAATGCAAATGACAACCAACTCCACTCGAACACAGACACAACACGCAAAAGGGTGAAGGATTCCTACAGAAAAAATACACCTATAGACGACGATAGAATCCCATAACAATGTTTTCTTTATCACAGAAACAGAGTCGCAATGCAGTTACTATGTGAAAGATGGAGTTGTGGCGTAGTTGCTCCGCTAAAAATAAAGTTGCAACGCAGTTGCTCTGTGAAAGATAGAGTTGCAGCGCAGTTGCTCGGTAAGAGATAAAGCCAAAGCACAGTTGTTGCTCTAAGAGAATGAGTTGTGACAGCTGTGAATGAAATCCATTTTACAACCCTAATTTAAATTTGAAATCTTCCAAGCCATGCTAGAATACAACCAATGTCACATCTGTCTTGTTTTCCACCTCACTGTCACATGTAGTTGTCATCTGGTTGTATTGACATGTAACGGTGTCACCATATCGTGACTCTTAGGATGACAATACAACCACATATGTATCAATACAACTGACAACCACATGTGATGATGAAGTGAAAAAATAGAAAGACGTGGCAGTGATTTTATTCCAGCATGACACAAAAAATTTCAAATTGAAATTAGGGTTGGAAAATAAATTTCATTCACAGCCGCCGCAACTCCTTATCTCACAAAACAAAAAACTGCACCTTAACTCATCTCTCACCGACCAACTACGTCGTAACTCCATCTCCGAGAAAGCAATTGTGTCACGACTTCGTTTCTCACAATGCAAAATGAGCTGCAATTCCATCTTTCACAAAGCAACTGCGTCACGATTCCGTTTTTGTGATAAAGAAAGTGTCGTTATGTCGTCATTTGCAAGTGTGTTTTTTTTATAGAAGTCATCGTCCCTATTGTACGTTGTGTCTGTGTTCGGGTGTTGTGGATTGTCATTTGCGTTAAGATTTTGGTTCATGGGTTATTTTTTGAGTTAATTTGTGAGTCTGTGACATGTCTTTGTTTGATGTTTGGAGGTATGTATGTCTTTAGCTATGTTTACGTTTTTCAAGTGTCTTAGATTTTTAAGTATTTTTTTTACAGTATGTGTTTACCCATGTTGCATTATGTGATTACTTGTGTCTTGGTTTTTTTAACAAAAGTTGTATTTTAAAAACTGATATGGTAAAGGAAAAATCTTTGTTCTTTGTGTTTAGGTAACGTGATAACTTATCCAAAGTCGTCTCTCAAATGGTTTGGGTCTGCAAAAAATAAAAAAAGTACATTACCTCCACAAATGTAGCTCATAAACATGACAATGACAAACTATTTAACATACCGTAAAAGAAAAAAAAAGATTGAAATAAAGTCTATTTATAGTTCATAGGGTCTTCAACTCATCAACCATCATGATGGTTGTGCAAACAACATAACCCACACAAGTTCAACAAATAAATTTATACAACTAATCATATCAAAATACATAACATTTATCATGTTGTCCACTTTAGCCCTTGGTTTAAGGGAACGCAGATTGGTCGTAGTCAGCATTTGTATATTCACCTCAACTATAACCCTATATAAAGAACAACAACTTCACATAACCATATGTTTATTATAAAACCCAAAAACTAAATAACAAAATTATTCTTAATATGAAACTACCTGATTGAGTCTTGCTAACAACTTCCAAAAATCAACACCGGCAAATCGTACATTATAGTCAACATACAAATAGATGGGAGTACTGACTCGAGCAAGATGATCCCTCGTCACCCACATTTGGTCCCTCATGTACGTTGTATTGAATATACCCACCAATGACCGTCGATGTTAGACTTCAAAAATATGGTCCCTTCTGAGCCATACTAGATCCCTCTGACCAATATTGCGTCCCTCTTGACTCATACTAAGTCCCTCCCTCCAGCCATTCAACATTTGTTCTCTCAAAAGACATGTTTCTTTTTCAATAGAAACAATGTGCACGACATTCAAATCAAATTTTGCTCTGCATAAAAGATGTTGTGCCATTAGGTCGTCGTGTGGACATGTAATGTTCCACCCTCACTTTGTGGTGAACCTCCACCACAAAACGACTGAAGTATTTCCTGCATTATCTCCAATTCCCCCTCTTCCTGCGTAACCTCCCATTCTCAAACAATTTACAGTGTTCAAAACAATATTATCAGCAAACCAAACAATTTCATCTCAAATTTAACAAAAACAAAAACAAAAATACACGTCATTGTATAAAATACAACTTGAATTCTCGAAGACCTAATCGTAAAAAAAAATCACTCCATAAATCGTGAAAATGAAGTGTACACATCCCTACATGTTGAACCGCCCACAACTACTGCAAACAAACACAGTACATCAATATTATAAAATTTTGAACTTAATATAGAGTGCAATCACATTACCAATACGAAACAAAAAATTTTACACTAACTTACACCGACACACATCCACATAAGTATAACTCGTGCATATTCCTTTGTCGGTGTAAATTTTCAAAACATCTATCTAAATTACTAACTAACATTGAAAGGACCACCCCACCCTAATTTTACAGATGGAGGTGTTCTAAACTATCAAACAAATGAAAGGGATATGTAAAAACAGTCCTACAAGTCTTAGGAAAATAAAATATAGCAAAAACAAGCTACTATCCTTGAACAAATTTCTTACCAAACTTTCGTTACTATCCTCAAATCTAACTACTTCACCACTTATCTTCAGCCCTAACCTCCATACATATATCTAAACCAAAAAGAAGAACTAAATATTCCCTCATTCTAAAATTTTCGTTATTGAGGGACCACCTCATCACTAACTCACATAACAAAGGACAACAAATGTCAAATTACTTAAAGGGAGTTATCTCTAACTTCTCCTTCTGAAAATCATGCATTTTTCAATTAACTTTAATCATATGATCGGTTTCAACTTGGTAAAAAACTCTAATCTGCAACAATAGCTAAAAAAAATTATATAAACTACTATTCTTTTTAAATAAAATCAAATGCACAAACAAGTGCCTTAGAGTAGTTGATATCAACATTAGATCGTCTTGTATCAGATCTTCTTCCAGTCATAATTACCTTCAAACCAACCTAAACCCTTACATGAATTAAATAAAAAACAATCGTACGTTACATAATTTCTTTAGAGTACAAAATCTTAACATAACCAATATTAAAATATAACTAAAACCAATCCTCATTCACATACTCAACAAAAAAAAATACATAAACACAAAAAACAATGATTATTCATTTATCATATCAGTTACTAAAATATAATTTTTGTTCAAAAATTAAGACATAGGTCATCACATAATGTAACATAGGTAAACACATACTGCAAAAGAAATACTTAAAAATCCAAGACACTTGAAAAGCACAAACACAGCTAAAGACATATATACATACAACATAGTTTCAAAACACTAAATAAATATAAATGTCGCATACCCACAAATTAACTCAAAAAATAATTCACGAACCAAAACCTTAATGCAAATGACAACCAACTCCACCCAAACACAGACACAATGCGCAAAAGGGAGAAGGATTCATACAGAAAAAATGCACTTACAAACGACGATAGAATCCCATAACAATGCTTTCTCTATCATAGAAACAAAGTCGCGATGCAATTACTCTGTAAAAGATGGAGTTGTAACGTAGTTGCTTTGCAAAAAACAAAGTAGCACCGCAGTTGTCATGTGGGAGATGGAGTTGCGATGCAGTTGTTCGTTGAGAGGTAGAGTCAAAGCACAGTTGTTGCTCTAAGGGAATGAGCTGTGACGGCTGTGAATGAAATCAATTTTCCAATCCTAATTTAAATTTGAAATCTTCCAAGCCATGCTAGAATACAACCAATGTCACATCTATCTTTTTTTTTCAACTCACTGCCACATGTGATTGTCATCTGGTTGTATTGACATGTAGCGGTGTCACCATATGGTGACTCTTAGGATGACAATACAACCATATACGTATCAATACAACTAGTAACAATATGTGACGATGAAGTGAAAAAATAGAAAGACGTGGCAGTGATTGTATTCTAGCATAACACGAAAAATTTCAAATTAAAATTAGGATTGGAAAATAAATTTCATTCACAGCCGCCGCAACTCCTTATCTCACAAAACAACAATTACGCCTTAGCTCCATCTCTCATCGACCAACTGCGTTATAACTTCATCTCCTACAAACAATTGTGTCACGACTTCGTTTCTCACAAAGCAAATGCGCTGCAATTCCATCTTTCATAGAGCAACTGCGTCACGATTCCGTTTTTGTGATAAAGGAAGTTTCGTTATGGGTTTTTGTCTTCATTTGCAAGTGTATTTTTTTTATAGAAGTCCTCGCCTCTTTTGTACCTTGTGTCTGTGTTTGAGTGTTGTGGATTATCATTTGCGTTAAGGTTTTGGTTCATGGGTTATTTTTTGGGTTAATTTGTAAGTCTGTGACATGTCTTTGTTTGATGTTTGGAAGTATGTATGTCTTTAGCTATGTTTACGTTTTTCAAGTGTCTTAAATTTTTAAGTGTTTCTTCTATAATATGTGTTTACCCATGTTGCATTATGCGATTACCTGTGTCTTGATTTTTTAACAAAAGTTATATTTTAAAAATTGATATGGTAAAGGAATAATCTTTGTTCTTTGTGTTTAGGTATTTTTTTTTTCTTTTACAAAATGTGTGAATAGGGATTAATTTTTGTTATATTTTACCATTGATTTTGTTAAGATTTTGTACTTATATAGAAATTATGCAACATACGAATGTTTTTTACTGAACTCATATGATGAGAAAATTGGTTTGAAAGTAGCTATGACTGGAAGAAAGTCTTATACAAGACGATCTGATGTTGATGTCAACGAATTTAAGGTAAATTATTTGTTTGTGCATTTGATTTTTTTTAAAAATAATGAAGTAGTTTACATAATATATTTTTTTTACCTCCCGTTGCATATTGGAGTTTTCCATTAGGTTGAAACCAATCATATCGTTAAAGTTAAACGAAAAATGTCTGATTTTCAAAGGAAGAAATTAGAGAGAACTCCCTTTAAGTGGCTTCTTCAAATGGAATAACCAATTGACATTTGTTGGCCTTTGTTGCATAAGGTAGTGACGAGGTGGTCTCCGAATGACAAAAGTTTTAGAATTAGAGTACTTAGTTCCTCTTTGTGGTTTAGATATATATATATGAGGTTAGGGTTGGAGATAAGTGGTGAAGTGGTTAGATTTGAGGATAACAATAAAGGTTTGGTAAGGAGTTTGTTCAAGGGTAAAAATATTGTCGTTCATGATAAGGAGTTGTGGACGATTTAACATTTCAGGATACTTACTTCATTTTCACGATTTATGGAATGACCTTCTTTGACGATTAGGTCTTCGAGAATTCAACCTGCATTTTTATATAATGAGGTAGACATTGTAGATTGTTTCGGAGTGGGAGGTTACGAAAGAAGAGGAGGAATTAGAACTAGTGTAGGAAACACTTTAGTCAGTTCATGGTAAAGGTCCACCACAATGAGGGTAGAAGCATTCCATGCTCACATGGGACTGCCTCATGACACAACATTTCATGATTATTGATAAAACTAGGGGTTTAGTGAAACCAGCAAGCATATTACTATAACTTTAAGAGACTATAAGAGCAATTTCTCAATGCAAACTATTCATTCTACTTTTGTATATGACTTTAGTACATCAATTATGCAGTTCCATCAATTACTTTCGTAAACAATTAACTTTAGTAGATGCGTAGTAAATAATTAACCTTTGTAGATGCATAGTAAACAATTAACTTTAATAGATGCATTTGTATTCAGTTCCATTAATCATAAACTTTCTTTTTTTAAAAAAAACACATATCTTCTTTAAAGTACAATCTGAAAAGTATTAAAGCATTTTTTTTCATTTTAGACATTACTTTATGAAATTACACCATTCGGAAAAATTTGCCTCATTCAATTGTATGCGGCATGATGTCCCCCGAACTTACTTAGCATTGACATCTATTAAATGTTAGCGGCTGATTCAATGATGTATGCTATCATATGCCAAAAGAAAGTATATAACGGATGAAGGGGATATTAAGTGCACTTATTGCTCTAATTGAATACTAACAAACGATTATGCCCAACATCATAAGACTTTTAGTAAACTAATTCTTTCAATATTTTTTTCTTTACTGTTACTGCATTTAGAAATATAATTTATTTAAAGATAAATCAAGAATAAAAATAAATCTACAGAAATATAATTTATTTAAAGGTAAATCAAGAATAAAAATAAATCTACTGTGTAACTTTTGAAGGCAAATTACTTTCCTGCCCTCCGAGTCACGGGTTAGAAAAGGACAGTGTATTCCCTGTGGCTTTGGCTTTTGCATTTGGTCAGAGCAGAGTACTTTGGTAAGACAAATGGTCAGACCATGAGGGGAGTTTGGTGGTGAGGGTTTGTTTTTTTCCAGTGAAATTGTACCGTTAAGTAAAAGTGGTAAGTTTGTTTACATACAATATTTTTATTCTTAAATCAATCCAATCACATAATTAAAAATTATCTTTTTTTATTTCTTATTTATTTCTATTAGAAAAATAAATTTGATATTTAAATTATTTCTTACTTTTTAATCAACTTTCTTTTCAACCAAATAAATTATATATTTAATATTTTTCTTACTTATTTCTCTTTTATCAATTTATCATTGTTTAAATTGGGGTGGGATGAAAAGAGAAAGAAAGAAAAAGAAAAGGAGTGAAAAATTAAGTTGTTTGAATTGAAAAAAAAGTAAACGGACTTAAATAAAAAAAATAGGTAATATATGTTATTGAAACAAATATTAAAAGTAATATTATATATTAGATTAAAAGTGCTGTGTTTAGTTCAACATATTTTATCGACTGCAATATATTAAGGTTTGTGTCCTTGAACCTCAAATTCTTCAATATATTGAGGATGATTTTCTTTATCAGGATGGTAAACTCTATCATGTGATTTTTTTTTTCTATAGAAGGTTAACAATTATTTTTAACAGGTTAGAATTCACTTTTCAAATAATTTAATTGTGAACGTTTATTTGCTATATTTCTTTTTTATATTATCAATAGTTTAAAACATTGAAAAAATAGTTTAAAACATTGAAAAACTTAATTTCGTTTATTATATAGAGAGAAAGAAAAGTTTAAAAATATCTAATTTGTTAAACAAAATATACATACATATTCGTATGTTATATTATAGAAATTAAATTAAATTTATATATTTTAATAATAAGTTTAAAGCTCATGGGAAATATCAGGCTTACAAGGAAAATAGTTTAGTAACAATTGTTTTTCTTCAGACGATATATTCACAACTCTACTTAATATTAAATTATTAAATTAAAAGTTATAATTACAACACAAATTAAATTGTTTAATAAAAAGTATTTTACAATGGTTTTACGCAATAAAAAGTGTGAATATATCATAAACATATCGTATTGCATTCAATGATTCCAGGCAAACAACATCAAAATTGTAGATTTCTAACATTATAATGAGAGAGCATGGAAGATAATATGAGAATCTGATATTGTTTAAAGTGATAACATAACTACATAAATTATGTGTGGCTAACAATAACTGATCATGCAGCTAAATATAATCCGTTTTGTTATTACTTTGACCGATTTTGTTATCACTTTGAACAAAATCATATTTTTAGAATCATGAATGAAGTTTGACACCGCACAAAAGGTTACAAATACGATACATCTTATGTCCGTAAATATATGTAACCTGTACATCAATTAAGCAGTTCCATCAATTACTTTCGTAAACAATTAACTTTTATAGATGCATAGTAAACAATTAACTTTAATAGATGCATTTGTATTCACTTCCATTAATCATAAACTTCTTTTTTCAAAAAAATAAAAAAAACACATCTTCTGAAAGTACAATCTGAAAAGTATTAAGGAATTTTAAATTACACAATTCAATATGTATTTTCAAATCTAAAAATACCTTTCATAATGTATAATTTAAAATGCATTATTGCGTTCCTTTGAAAAGGTAATTTTGATTCTAAAGAAACATATCCAATTTTATAATTCATAATATATAATATATTTTATAAAATATTTTTTTGAATATGGAAATATGTACCAAAATATATTAATCCAAAAGCCCGAAAGCTTTTTTAATTATTGACTAGTCATTTGACCTTTTAATTGTGCAATCTAAAAGTCATTTGACTTTAGATTATGTAATCCTAGTCTCTTCCAGGTTACACAATTTGACAGGTTACACAATTTGAAAAAGAAAAATGACTTTTGAATTGAAAAAATAGAAAATGTTTTCAAGATTACACAATTTATAACACTTTCTTGCTTGAGTCAATCCATGACACAACATATGAAAATGATGCCATTTGGATAGTTAATACAAAAATCATAGATGATTTTTTCTGAACTTAATTAAAATCGTACCTACCTAACACAATTCTTCATAATAAAAGCATATCTACCAGACAACATTTACCCATTTTAATAATTTTTTTTTTTTCATTTTAGACATTACTTTATGAATTCCGAAAATTTGCCTCATTAAATTGTATGAGGCATGATGTCCCCGAACTTGCATTGACATCTATTAAATGTTATCGGCTGATTCAATGATGTATGCTATCATATGCCAAAAAGAAAGTATATAAGGGATGAAGGGATATTAAGTGCACTTATTGGTCTAATTGAATACTAACAAACGATTATGCCCAATGGGATGTTGGGCGAGGGAAAGAAACTCTCCCTCAGCATCATAAATCATAGTATTGCTGTTAGTACATTGTTGATAGGCCTAATCCACACAAATTATCAACGAAAAATCACAAACACAAAGAACGTGAAAGCACGCGCGTGAAGTAGAGCGTGCTTGAAGGATTGAGATAGAGCGTAATGTGAACATGTACTGTGTCATCTCCATCAGCCAGCATCTTTCGTTCTTAGCATTGCGGTGCTGTCACGGCTCTTCTATATGCCTAAACCAAAGCTTCATTTCTAGCACACACGTATCATCACATTATGCTATCATTCGCACACACACCGCCCAAAAGTAACAATACTTAAAGATCTAATTGTTTTAGGTAAGGGAGCCAAGAGAAAACAGTATCAGCAACAGTTTCTCTGTTTTTGTTGTTTTTTTAAGCCCACTAAGTAAGACGAAGAGGGAAGGAATGGAAGACGCGAATGAAGTGAAAGGTGAATGTTCAAGCAGTGGGAAGGGGAAGAAGATGTTTGAGGAAGAAGAAAATGAAGACAAGTTGTTGGCAGGTGTAGGATACAAAGTGTGTTCCTCAGACATGGTTGACGTGGCACACAAGCTCGACCAATTGGAGATGGTGATGGAGGAAGATGGAATGTCCCATCTCGCCACCACCACCGTGCATTACGACCCAACCGATCTCTATGGCTGGGTCCAGAACATTCTCGACAACGCGCCCAATCACTCCATCACTACCACAACCAACAATGCTGCCGTTGCATCGCGGTTAATCACCGTCCCCGAGAACGATCTACGAGCGATTCCATTGCCGTACATCGAAGCCTATCCACAAACAGAAAATCAGAATTGCCACAAGCGATTCAAGAGCACCTCATCTCCGTTCTCGCCTGCGATATCATCGGAAAATGTGTTTCCGGTGGTTCTGATGGAGGAGGCCGGCGTGTATCTCGTCCACGCGCTCATGGCCTGCGCGGAGGCCGTTCAATTAGGAAATGCGAGCCTCGCGGAGGGTCTCGTGAAGCATGCAGGAACCCTTGCTGCGTCGCAAGGAGGTTCAATGGGGAAAGTCGCGTCGTTCTTCGCTCAAGCTCTCGCTCGAAGAATCTACGGCTTCTACCCTCCCGAGACTCTAGACTCTTCCTACTCCGACATGCTACACACACATTTCTACGAATCGAGTCCGTACCTGAAATTCGCGCACTTCACGGCGAACCACGCCATCCTCGAAGCCTTCGCCGCCTCGGACACGGTGCATGTTATCGATTTTGGCCTGAAGGACGGGTTGCAATGGCCGGCGTTCATGCAAGCGCTCGCCGTCCGTCCGGGAGGTCCGCCGGCGTTCCGCCTCAGCGGGATCGGACCGCCGCTGCTCGACGACCCCGATTCCGACGCGCTTAGTCAGGTCGGTTCGAAACTGGCGGAACTCGCTCGAAAACTTAGGATTCAATTCGAGTTCCGCGGATTTGTGTGTAACAGTTTAGCGGATCTAGATCCATCCATGCTCGAGATCCGAGCCGGAGAATTCGTCGCGGTTAACTCTATATTCGAGCTTCACCGCCTACTGGCGCGACCTGTTGACATTGAAAAGGTTTTAGCAACAGTTAAGAGGATTAAGCCAGAGATTGTTACCGTGGTGGAGCAAGAAGCGAATCACAACGGTCCGGTTTTTCTGGAGCGGTTCATGGAGGCCTTGTACTATTACTCAAGTTTGTTTGACTCGTTGGAGGGATCGGTGGCGGCGCCTAGTGAAGAGGCGGTGGTGATGGCGGAGATGTACTTGGGGAGGCAGATATGTAACATTGTGGCGTGTGAGGGGGATGAGCGTGTGGAGAGGCACGAAACGCTGGGTCAGTGGAGAGGGCGCTTCGGTTTGAGCGGGTTCGAACCGGTTCATTTGGGTTCGGACGCGTTCAGACAAGCGAGGATGTTGCTGAGCCTATACTCTGCCGGGGGAGAAGGGTATAGAGTGGAAGAAAACAATGGGTGTCTCTTGCTTGGCTGGCACATGAGGCCACTAGTTGCCTCCTCGGCCTGGAGACTCGCGCCCAATGGCTTGCACTGAGTTAGAGATCAGGATGAGATGAATGAGTCAAAGTAGAGGAACTAAAATCCATGGCGAATTCCAGAGACTGAGAAAGGGTAAATAGAAGGGTAAAAACCAACTAAAGATCTTAATTATAATTACTCTATTATAGGTTACCCTTCTTGGTGTTTCTTTTTTTTTTTTTTTCCTCTTAAGTTAATGAAAGTGGTTGGATTTCCTTTTTATTTTTTGAATTCAATCTTTTTTCCAAACTGAGAAAGGATAGATATAATAAAGATCTCTTTCATGACTTTAAGATTTTTAGTAAACTAATTCTTTTAATATTTTTTTCTTTACTGTTACTGAATTCAGAAATATAATTTATTTAAAGATAAATCAAGAATAAAAATAAATCTACTGTGTAACCTTTGAAGGCAAATTACTTTCCTGCCCTTCCAGTCACGGGTTAGAAAAGGACAGTGTATTCCCCATAGCTTTGCATTTGGTCAGAGCAGAGTACTTTGGTAAGACAAATGGTCAGACCATGAGGGGAGTTTGGTGGTGAGGTTTTGCTTTTTCCAATGAAATTGTACCGTTAAGTAAAAGTGGTAATTTTGTTTACATACAATATTTTTATTCTTAAATCAATCCAATCACATAATTCAAAATTATCTATCCCTTTTATTTCTTATTTATTTCTATTAGAAAAATAAATTTTATATTTAAATTATTTCTTACTTTTTAATCAACTTTCTTTTCAACCAAATAAATTATATATTTAATATTTTTCTTACTTATTTCTCTTTTATCAATTTATCATTGTTTAAATTGGGGTGGGATGAAAA
>Ga0209489_103483_pt1 | contig 30621 bp, 22 predicted proteins | sample SiratrowhiteBW_FD_187527 | JGI IMG/M metagenome (GOLD analysis project Ga0209489, IMG submission 187527) | Root nodule microbial communities of legume samples collected from California, USA - Siratro white BW (SPAdes) (version 2) | ecosystem: Host-associated > Plants > Roots > Nodule | place...
GTTAAAATAGATACTTTATTAAAGGGTAACAAATTGAAGATTGGAAGGTCAATATACTTATGTTGGATGCGAATTGGTTAAAATTTGAATAACCTCTATAACATCATGTCACTACAAAAAAAAAAAACAAAAAATAACATCGGTCAAAAACTGACCCAAACAATAAAAAATAGATTCAAAAATATCGGTATTGTGTCGATTAGTAGTTTATGCTAAACTATTGACGAATGCACTCTTCTTTCTATTGACTTCTATTGTTTCAACAGATAATTTATCTTTTGAATTTAGTTTCTTAAGTTTATTTTTAAATATTATCATTTTATGAATTTATTCATTTTAAAAACATTTTATTTTAAAAACAAATTCTTTCTCTATCCCAATATCCTCTTCCTGTACCTCCATAGTGAATATGAAATTATACATATACCCTTACTTTAAAATTGGAACAGTCAGTATTGTTCTCTACCCTCTTCACCTCCATAACTCTCATCCGTTGTCCACTACTGTTGCCGACGTCGTCCAAATCTTAAATTAAAGCTTCAAACAAGTCTTAGGTAAGCAATTATTGATGTTTATTAGCAATTTGTGAGTGGTATTGTTTATTAGAGTAGTTAATTTGTTGATTGGATGACTGTTGACGGTGAACGATGACTTTGGCCGATTGGGAAGTTTGACAACTGGATGAGTTTCATCCGGTTGTCATTTTATTTTGAAAATAAGAACCGGATGACACCCCCATCCGGTTTACATTTTGACATGTCACAAACATCAGTGCTCAAGCTTGGAGACATGGAGCAGTTGAATCTTCCTTTTCCATGAATCTGAAGTGACTGGGGAAAACAAATATATACAAAGAATAAGAACAAAACCAACAGTTACGCATTGAATAAAGGAAATAGAAATATGGTAGATTTTGCATTTAACAATTAATTTACCTGAGGTTCTCTGACCCATTGAAATGGAATTGAAGACAGTCCAGCAGCTTGTTCATAAGTGCTTTGGTGGTACCAATTGTTCAAAATAATGCTTCTGTCAAAGTCATAGGTAAAGGGTTCAGGGTCACGAGGTGCCACACGAATCATTCCATATAGCCCCGCTTCCATTTGTATTCCATAGTGAGCATGGTAAAGATATGTACCAGGCTTTTGTAATAATTTAAATATCATTTTTATATAAATACGTATGAAGTAAAAGTATGTATTTTAATGAATTTGATACAAGGAAGTTACTTGTATGCTTTATTGATTGTATTTGTTTGACTGTTGTGTATAATTTGTGGATTGAGATATATATGACATAACTTGATGGTCATTGTGTTATGTGATTGATGAAAATGTCATGAATATGTTGGTGGTGAAAGAGTCCTGGGTTTTAGAGTTGAAACCAGGGTAATGTATGAGTGTCTCTTTTTGGGAAGTCACAGTTTGGTACAACTGCGGGATGAAAGGCAAGGACCGGGTGGGGTCTAAGGAAGTATTCACGTAAGTGAATATCTGGATAGTCAGGGTAGCGCCCTGTACTAGGATAGTTCACAGGCCGAACTTGATATTGTCCGATACCTGCTCAACATCGCCAAGGTTAGATAGTGAGTATATATCTCTATGTTATTGGCAGATGGCCATAATTCTCAAGAAAATGATTATGATTGTATCAATGTTTTGATGAGATATACTCAACTACCTAATCATTTCCCAAAAGGCTTTTAATGTCCAGGTGGGTCATCAAAAGTGGTGATATATGGATCCATATGTTTGGTAAAGTGAGAGTAATTCTTGTGGTTTTTAGTCAAGTTATAAGCATCATTATTTGTGGTTGTGATTATAGACCCCCATTGTTTGTTAAGTTTATTAAGATTAATATTTAAGGCTTATAAAGAACCCACTCCTTGCATGTTTCTCTTTCATATGTGCCTGTTGTACGAGTAGATGCAGAACCTGTTCAGTAGGAGTTGTCAAGAAAGAATCTTTGGAAGATTTTCTAGATGATTCACTTATGAAGAATCTAGTTATAATGTATTAGAATATATAAAATAGATAATTCTACATTATGATGTATTATTCTATTCTGGTAAACTTATTTGCAGTACGAATATTTATAAAAGATGTATATATTTATAATTATGAAATGGTATCATGAGTTATATCTTCTTTATGAAAAGTTTATTTAAAAAAAATTTGCTCATAATTTCTAAATAATAATTAGTAATTAAATAATGGTTAGGGTGTTACAAATTGCGCTTACTGTCACAATATTTCTTTGAAAATATGTAATTGATTTAGTGTGTGATTTAATTGATTGTATTCTGACTTTGACAATTTGGGAAAATTTTAATTGATTGTTCCAAGTGATTAATTGATTTCAGTTTGGTGATTGGATTTTCTATTCTTAAGTCTTTTAATCAATTGTTTTATTGATTCAATTGATTGAAGAATTTCAAGATTTCACATTCACTGTTTTTCATCTTTAATTGAATGCAATGACTAGCAGTGATTCTGACATACTTTAGTTAATTGATTATTTTCTTGATTCAATTGATTGATTCTATGTTGTATTGATTTGCAGTTTATTTCAATTGATTGTTTCTGTATTTGAATTGATTGATTTTGTTATGTGCAGTACTATGAGATCTCTTTAGTTGATTGTTTTTACATTTCAATTAATTGATTTTGTTTTGTCCAGATCAGTGAGAGCATTTTAATTGATTAATTTTGTGTTTCAATTAATTGATTTTGTTTTGTGTATTCAAATTTCTAATAGTTAGTTGTTTTAATAAAAGACTTACATTCTTTTTATAATTTCATTCCACTGTTTTGCGAAAATCTTTGAAAGTTCAATTCACCCCCCTGTCAAACTCAACCTAAAACTCTTTTCACAAGGAAGAAGTTTAATTCTCCCATCATTCTGCCATCATGGACATCTCAAATTCCCCTTGCATGGCTAACACAAAATCTTGACAGAGACTTTCATTAGTAAAACCAAAGATAATATACTAAAATGATATCATTATTCAATTTTCTAATGAAAAGGGTCTTGTCAACTTTGCCCCTTTCATAGCCTTGAGAAGTGAGAAAGTTGATCAACCTTTCGTATTATTGCCTCGGGGCTTGCTTCAAATCGTACAAAGTTTTTTGTAATTTGTATACATGGTCTAGATGCCTATGATCCTTTAAGCCTGGTGGCTAAGCGACATATATTTAGTTCCAATTACATACATATCTTGTGTTTTAGGAACCAAAACCCATACATTATTCTTAGAGAACTGATTCAATTCATCATGCATTGCTTCTATTCATTTTTCATCATTCAAAGCATCATGTGTAGAACTAGGCTCAATCTGAGAAACAAAAGCCATATTTTCATAGAAATGATTAAGAGTTTGTCTAGTTGAAACTCCCTGTTCTATCTGACCGATGATGTTATCCAGAGATAAGTCACTAGGAATTCTCCACTCTCTTGGCAGGTATGCATTGTTCATAGGTGCAGGTGGTACTTCTTCATGAGTTGGAGTTTACTATCCAGCTGCATCTGTAGTTGGTTCCTCATCTGATAAATTCAATCGGTTGAATTTCTGAATCAATTGACTGCTTCTTTGCAACAGATCACTACTATCTTCCTCATCTGCACTGTTCTTAAAAATATCTTGCAATTTAAGGTTAGACTCATCAAATACAATATGCACATATTCTTCTACAGTCATAGTTCTTTTGTTGTAAACTCTATATGCATGACTATGAGAAGAGTAACTAAGAAAGATGCCTTCATCAGCCTTTACATCAAACTTGCCAAGATTGTCTTTTCCAATATTGAAAACAAAACATTTGCAACCAAACACTTTAAAATGACTAATATTTGGTTTTCTGCCCTTATAAAGCTCGTAGGGAGTCTTTTCCAAAATGGATCTAATTAAAGCACGATTTAAAACATAGCAAGCAGTGTTAACAACGTCTGCCTAAAAATACTTTGGAAGCTTTGAGTCATTTAGTAAAGTTCGTGCTAACTCTTCCAAAGATCGATTTTTCCTCTCCACAACTTCATTTTGTTGAGGGATTCTTGGAACGAAAAAATTATGTTTTATATCATGTTTATTGCAAAATCTCCCAAATCTATCATTTTGAAACTCTCTCCCATGATCAGATTTGATGGCAGAAAAATATGACAGTTATTTTCGTTTTGCAAAACTTTGGCAAGCTGTTTAAATGCTATGAATGCATGATCCCTAGCTACAATGAATAATGTCCATGTGAATCTAAAGTAATTATCAACAAGCACTAATCCATAGTAGTTACCGCCTATGCTCATAGTACGAGAAGACCGAATAAATCCATGTTAAGCAATTCAAGGAGTCTAGTAGTGGAAACCAAATTTTTTGATTTAAAAGTAGTTTTTGTTTGTTTCCCCTTCTGACATGCATCACATATTCTATTTTTCTCAAACTTGAGTGTAAGTAGTCCCTTTACCAGATTCTTATAAACAAGTTTATTAAGATGGTGTATATGTATATGAGCAATCCTCCTATGCCAGAGCCATGAATCATCATTCTTAGAGAGCAAACAAGTCATATTAGATGCTATGTCACATATATTAAGCTTATATATGTTGTTTACCCTTTTACCAATAAGCAAGGTCTGACATGTTGATGCATTTGATATGAGCCACAAGTCTAGTTTGAAAGTGACTTTAACAATTTCAGTACAATCACAAGAAGAGTTATTATGAATCATCTCAAAACATTCAAAATCGATTTTTAAGTTCATTAACTCTTCTTCTAATTGACTTACTTTATTTTCAAGTCAACTATTTAGTCCCTTAAGTCTATTGTTGGAAAGAGCCAACTGGTTAGCTTTCTCATGAGTTCCTTTAAACACATTGAGTAAAGTACTGTAATTCTCATAAGTCAAGGAAATGTTGAAACTTACACTACTCTCTGAAGAGTCATCTCCAGCCATCAAGCAGAGGTTTGCTTCTTTTTCTTTTTCTGAAGAGTTAGAGGATGTCGCAACCAGGGTCACGACAGGGACAACGAACAAAATAAAATTATTTCTTTAAAACAGAGGATTCGCCACCATAGTTTATATGAAAAACTATGGTGGCGAATCCTCTGTTTTAAAGAAATAATTTTATTTTGTTCACTGTCCCCGTCGTGACCCTAGTTGCGACAGATGGCGACTCCGCTGGGGACTTTTTGAGAGTCAGGCCAGTTTTAATTAAATGAGTTCAAATGAGTGTGGTTTTCTAAATGTTTATTTTCCTTTTCTTTTGTATATATGCTTCCTTTCTTTTGTATATATGTTTGTTTTTATCATTGCTAGAATATATTACCCTAGGGTAGACGACATGCTATATCTGCTTGAGAACTTTTCTAGCTGTTTCACAGGTGGGGTTAGGTGTGCTACTCTCCCTTCACACACACATTTACTTTAGCATATCATGAGTAGGGCCCTATACCCGGGTCTGAGAAGGCTTAGAAGTAGAAGGGGTTGTGTAGCAATGTCACAAGGATGTACTTCCCTTTTTGGCTTTTGCGAGAACCCTAGCTAGAGTCTGTTTGCTTCATTTGTATATCCATAAAAGTTGTTTACCAACTGCTATGGGTATGTGATGGAGTGAGCCATAGCTCTAGTGGCCTTATATCCTTAGGAATTAGGAGCCCACATTTGTGAGTGTGCATGTAAAGAACCTAGAACCCTAGGCGTTGTAATGGCAAATTTCTTTAGGGCACAAAGGGAGATGTGTTGCATTCCTCTTCCTCTCACCATTTGCTTGTACATACTAATAAGTATATCACATTTGCATCCACATATCAAGAATAAGTACCCCTTGTGGTGCAAGCATCCATGATTTCTCATTATGTTTTAATCATGTCAGTTACATATTGTGTTACTTAACATTGTACATACAAACATACATCTTCATTCATACATTCATGGTAGCATGTATATAATTTTAATTTCATAAATTTTTGCATTGTCATGTCATTTTGCATTATCTGAAAGTTGTGACATATATACATTAATTAGTTTTGCATACACGCATTATAGATCTAGACATACATCATGAATCTAGACATACATCATACATCTTAACATCTTAGCATGCATCATATATCCTAATATGCATAATTCATTTTGACATGCATCCATATTTCATTTCACGACATTTTTCTCCTTTTTGAAGGAATTTTGAAAATAAAATTTAAAAAAAAATTGCCTTGCAAAACTTTTAAATTTGTTTGTCTCCCATCTTGGTGTTACCAAATTCAAGATATGAAAAGAAAAATAAAAATAAAAGGGGGGCAAAAAGTGATCACATGAATGTGTTAATGGTTTTCTTTGATACAATCTTTGAATTCATGACATTACAAAATCTAAGACGTGGATGTTGCATTTTCAAAATTTAATAAAGGGTAAAAGTTGACAATTTCCAATAGAACATTTACATGCATGTTGTTTGAAATCCTTTAGCCTTCATTCCTCCCAAAACAAAAGCATTTGTCTCAATAGCTATCACCTATGTCCAAAATATCAAAATAAGAATATCACATTGGGGCATAAATGTTTGTTTTCTTTCGGTTGGTTGTTTGGTCGATCTCAAACCTATCAGGGGCAAAACGTCTATTAGACTGAAAACTCGCGAGGGCGGTCTAAGCAAAAGAGTGGACAAACAAATATAAAAAAAAAAGAAAATAAAAAATTTGACATGTGTTGGTAGTCATTGAATTTTGTTTCAGGGTTAATCTTTGAAAATAAAGCAATCATTATTTGAAATGATATATGGTCATGTTTCTTTATCCAAAAAATATATATAGATATCCCTTGCACCCTCTTTGAGCCAAAAACAATATTTTTTCAAAATCACCCTAAACAAGGATTATCAATACCTTGAAAGTCAACTCAAAGTGTGTACCAAAAGCTCCTAAGAATCAAATAAAAGAAATCAATCAAGGAATGGAATGATTGGGAGAAAATTACAAAGCGAGAAAAGAAAAATGGAAGAAAAAGAGAAAAGAATAAAAAAAAGAAAAAATAGAAAGACTATAAAGAAAAACCTTGATTGATCTAAGTACAACACCTGGTTGATGATCCTTGTTTCAAAAAAAATCATAAACAAAAATTCATAAATAATTTTTGGGCCTTCACATCCTTTTTCTTTACAACCCTTCAACCCCTAACCACGTTACAAGCCTAATAAAGTCCATGTTGATGGAGGAATGATTGTTTTGATTTTCAAAGCTTAACCCTGAGACAAGAAGACATGACTAACAATGCAGTTGAAAAAAAAGAAAGAAAAAATGTTTGGAATGCTTCTAATAAAAGATAATATTCTTTTATCACCCAACAAGCCAACTGAGAAAATCCTGTACTGGGACAATCCTTTTTGTTCACCACACTATCCAAACAAATCACCTTTCCCCAAACATGTTTTCACCCTTTGTACCTCAAAACTGGGGCAATTTTAATTTATTTTATACACGTTCTTTCCTTTTAGGGATACAACTTTCTCTAGATGATGTTGGTCCAGTCTTTCTTCATGCCATACTTCACCTAGCCTACCCAATACACCAAAACTGGGGCAGTTCTATTCCGCATGTGTACCTTTCATAAAATCTCCCTACTAGAGAGGCATGCGAATAATAGCACACTTGAGACTATGTCATCCCAGTTTCCTTTAAACCTCTTCAAATTTTCCTCCCACATATTTCATTCACCTATGGGGATCCAAGCGCATGCATTGTTTTAGAGGAAAAAATCAGCAATACCCAATTTTAACATTAACTTTAGGATTTGCAACATCCCACATTTTCAAGAACAAATTTTGATAAAAATGAATTCAATGATGGCAAAGAGAACAATTGACTCTGAATGACAAAGGAAAAAGAAAAGAAATGATGAAAAATAAAACCTCATACATTCTCATAGAGTCTCATGCATACATGCATTTTTATAGAGTCTTATGCATTCATACTTGCATAAAAATATTGGCTTAATTGCGTTCATATGTGCATTTTCATAGAGTCTGATACATTTGTACATGCATTCTCATTCAAACATAAATGACAAATGAAATCTCATGCACAGAATCTGATACACTTATACAAACACTCTCATAACAAAAATAAAAAAAATAGAGTCTCGTGTATTCTCATTCAAACATAACAAAAAGAGTCTGGAGCATTCATCCATGCATTCTCCTTTAAAAAATGAAAAAATAAAGTCTCATGCATTCTCACTTAAAAAAAAAAAATAAAAAAATAGAATTTCATACATTCATTCATATAGAATCTCATACATGAGTTCATGCATTAAAAAATAAATAAAAATAAAGTTTCATATGCTCTCATGTAAATAGTATTAATGCATTTTCATCCAGAAAGAAAATATATAGAAATAGAATTTTATGCATTTCTACATGCATTCTCATGATATCATTCGTTCAATAAACAAAAAAATAAAAAAAATATGCATTCATACATGCATAACATCATTTTGTTCAAAAAGTTTAAACATACATTCTTATAGTTTCATGCATTCATGAAAAAATAAAAATAAAAACATATTTTCTTGCATTCATATATGCATTTTCACATCATCATATAAAAATTATTAATTGTCATCCAAAAAGATAAAAAATGTCATGCATTCAAAAATCTTCAAAAAGAGTAAAAATGTCATGCATTCTTCAAACAAACAAAGATCAAATCATCCTGCATTCAAACATGCATTTTCATTAAAAAAAGATAAGATTTCTTGCATTCACACATGCATCATTCGTCATCAAAACTCAAAGTTTCGTTCAACGTTCATTATCAGAAACTCAAAGTTTCATTCATCATTTAAAAAAATAAACTCAAAATTTCCATGCATTCATACATGCATATCTTTCAGGCAAATGAATATTCAAAGTCAACCTTCTGAAGAAGAATAACTCAAAGTTATGTTAGGGAAATGACTCAAAGTCGAATCCCTATTAAAGAAAGAATCCAAAGTCGTATCTTCAAATTTCTTTTCATCTCGTGTTAGGGAAAAGACTCAAAGTCAAATCCCTATTGAAGAAAGAATCCAAAGTCGCATCTCTATTTGAAGAAAGGATTCAAAGTCGTATCTTCAAATTTCATTTCATCTCGTGTTGGAGAAAGGTCACAAAGTCGTATCTCCAGACAATTTTGGTTTTTGATTCCCTGCAGAAGCAAGGTCTTGCTCATTCTTTGATATGTAGATCCTGCATAAGCGAGGTCACATTTATTTTTTGGCACTTGATCCCCTACAGAAACAAGATCTTGGCCATTTTTTACTTTCTGTTAGTGTGCGAAAGGACTCAAAGTCGTATCCACACTTTACTTTTCAGCACGTGATGGTGTGTGACCCTCTCAGCATAGCCAAGGTCTCAACCTCACTCTTATTGTTTCAGCTTGTGACAGTATGTGACCCTCTCACCATGGCTAAGGTCTCGACCTCACTCTTATTGTTTTAGCTTGTGACGGTATGTGACCCTCTCGGTATGGCCAAGGTCTCGACCTCACTCTTATTGTTTCAGCTTGTGACGATATGTGACCCTCTCGGCATGGCCAAGGTCTCGACCTCACTCTTATTGTTTCAGCTTGTGACGGTATGTGACCCTCTCGGCATGGCCAAGGTCTCAACCTTACTCTTATTGTTTCAGCTTGTGATAATATGTGACCCTCTCGGCATAACCAAGGTCTCCAGTTCACTTTTATTGTTTCAGCTTGTGACGGTGTGTGACCCTCTCGGCATGGCCAAGGTCTCGACCTCACTCTTATTGTCTCAGCCTGTGACGGTGTGTGACCCTCGCGGCATGGCCAAGGTCTCCACTTCACTCTTATTGTTTTAGCTTGTGATGGTGTGTGACCCACTTGGCATGGCCAAGGTCTCTACCTCACTCTTATTGTTTCAGCCTGGGATGGTGTGCGACCCTCTCGGCTTAGTCCAAGGTCCGACCTCACCCTTTTTGCGAATCATGTGATGGTGTGTGACCCTCTCGGCTTAGTTCAAGGTCCGACCTCACCCTTTTACGAATCATATGATGGTGCGTAACTCTCTCGGCTCAGTCCAAGGTCCGACCTCACCCCTTTTACGAAACATGTGATGGTATGTGACCCTCTCAGCTCAGTCCAAGGTCCAACCTCACCCTTTTTGCGAATCATGTGATGATGTGTGACCCTCTCGGCTCAGTCCAAGGTCCGATCTCACCCTTTTGCGAATCATGTGATGGTGTGTGACCCTCTCGACTCATTCCAAGGTCCGACCTCACCCCTTCTCAAATCATGTGATGGTGTGTGACCCTTTCGGCTCAGTCCAAGGTCCGATCTCACCCTTTTTGCAAATCAGGTGATGATGTGTGATCCTCTCGGCTCAGTTTAAGGTCTGATCTCACCCTTTTGCGAATCATGTGATGGTGTGTGACCCTCTCGGCTCATTCCAAGGTCTGACCTCACCCTTTTCAAATCATGTGATGGTGTGTGACCCTTTCGGCTCAGTCCAAGGTCCGACCTCACCCTTTACAGATCATGTGATGGTGTATGACCCTCTCGGCTCAGTCCAAGGTCCGACCTCACCCTTTCCCAATCCACGAAGGTTCGTGACCTTCTCGGCTCAGTCCAAGGTCCAACCTCACCCTTTTCAAATCATGTAATGGTAAGTGACCTCTCGGCTTAGTCCAAGGTCTCAACCTCAGTTCCACCAAATCTAATTTTTCTTTGTAGATACCCAAACGAAATCAATGTCTCTATCTTTACTTAACTTTTACTTCAGTAATATGAATTTTTCTTAAATTTTCATATTATTCAGTAAAACTTAAGTAAAGAGGGGCAGTTGTCAACATCCGATTTCGTCTGGGTAAAAAAATTAAAATTAAGAAAATAAAAAATGTGTCTACAATTAATTGAATAATCAAAATAAAAAAAATGAATAAGAAAATAATAAATAGAAAAAATATATACACTTGATTAGTTTAGGTTTTTATTAAATAAATAATAATAAATAATAAAACAAATAAAAAGATATTTGAATTTATCCTTTTTTTTTGCAAAGCATAAAAAATAATAACAGTTAACAAAACCCGAAAAACAAAGTAAATAAAAAAAATAATAAAGAAAAGAAATGAAAAATAAAAATAGAATAATAAATAAAAGAAAAATACATAAAAAGAAATTTAAACTGTTTTAAAACTGCTTATTCTAATTTATCTTTAAAATAATAATAAAAAAGAGAATCAGTCAATCTTAAAACTGCTCTGAACCACCCATGTTCTCATTTCACAATAACAGAAAATATAAAAAATAAAATATGACCATTCTCATACTGTTTCATCTCACGTTAATCTACAATTCATCTTTAATAATAAAGAAAAAGAAAAAAAGAAAGAGTCAATCTTTCTAAACTGCTCTGAACTACTTTCAGAATAAAAATAAATTAAATAATAAAAAATGAGATTCACTTAAGGGGTAATTACTCTTACGTTAAGAAAAAAAACTATTGATCACTTTGAGAAATACGAAGAAAAGGAGAGATATTAATGGCAGAATACAGAGAACCAAAAGAAGAAGAGAAAGGAGCACCTTTTTAAAGGGGAAGAGAGAAGTAGTTTTTTTTAGAGATCAAGCTTTGAAGAATCAAGTTTCATGTATGATTTTAGAACTTCAAATTGGCATGCATTTAAGATTTATGGTTTTTTGTTGCTTGGCTCTTGTATGATAAGTGTACAGTCACACACTCTCTCCTACATGAAAGCCTTCTTCCATAATCTTTTACTGTAACTCTTCATTGTACCACTTTCCACTATCCAAAACAACTAAAAGCAACCTCTAAAATCCACCAAAATTCAATCATGTTTGCCCAAATAAAATTACACCCAAAACCACTCCAAAACAGCCCCAAAACGACTTCCGCCGTCACCGCTATTTTTTTCGCGTCGCCGCCGCCGCTCCTTCCTCATCGCTACCGCCGCTTTTGGTTCATCATAGGTGAAGAAAGGTGATGGTGGCTTAGGGTTAAGGTGGTGGTGGCTTAGGGTTTAAGAGTTGGACCATTCTATTTGCAACCCCCACATTACTATTGCATCACCAATCTAAAAATAATAATAAAAACTATTTGTAGCCTCCACATTATCATTGCACCACCAACTTAAAAAATAATAATAAAAAAATGATTTTGGGCCTTTGGGGCCAGCCGAAAACTACAACCTTTTTTTTATTTGTGTACTCCCATATTTTAAGTTTATATCTTACATGTTTTATTTTTTTATTTTATTGTGTTATGATTATTATTTTTTTATTATTTTAATAAAAATTAAATTAGTATACTAAAACTTTATAAATAAATTTTTAGAATATTATATTTGCTAATAATGTTAGATATCAAATGGCCGCACGCGTCATACGATATTTAATATTATTATTCTAAGGTTTTTTAAATATCAAATGGCTGCACGCGTCATATGATATTTAATATAAAACTTTGGAAATAAACTTTTGGGATATTATATTTTCTAATAATGTTAAATATCAAATAGCCACACGCGTCATGCGATATTTAATATTATTATTCCAAATGTTTCTTAAATATCAAATGGTCGCACGCGTCACACGATATTTAATATAAAACTTTGGAAATAAAATTTTGGGATACTATATTTTCTAATAATGTTAAATATCAAATGGCACACGCGTCATACGATATTTATTCCAATTTTTTTTAAATATCAAATGGTCGCACGCGTCATACGATATTTAATATAAAACTTTGAAAATAAAATTTTGGAATATTATATTTTCTAATGTTGTTAGATATCAAATGGCCACACCCGTCATACGATATTTAATATTATTATTCTAAAGTTTTTAAATATCAAATGGCCGCATGCGTCATACGATATTTAATATAAACTTTAGAAAATAAAATTTTGAAATATTATTTTTTTAATAATACTAGATATCAAATGGTCATACGCGTCATACGATATTTAATATTATTATTCCAAATGTTTCTTAAATATCAAATGGTTATATGCGTCACGCGATATTTAATATGAAACTTTGGAAATAAATCATTTTAATATCAAATATAAAAAAATTAATTACAAAAATGTCACAAATAAAAATATCAACCTAACAAACAATCTTATCCAAAGAACTACGTAACCTTGATTCTCCACTCCTGATGGAGATACTAGGAGCAAGGTCAAACCTTGTCGGGTCCTTTCCAAAAATAAAAAAAAAAATATTTTTGTTTATTTTTATCTTCATTTTTGTCTCATTTTTTTAGGAAAATAAACATTTTGAAAATTACACTCATTTTATTTATTTAATTAAAGGTACCGTCTTAGGACGGGCATTGTGGGGGTGCTAATACCTTCCCCACACGTAACCGACTCCCGGACCCAAAATTCGGCTTTCACAGACTTGCCTTATCTTTTTCCGGTTTTTCCATAGTTTTCCATATAAACTATGGTGGCAACTCCTCTATTTTAAAGAAATAATTTTATTTTGTTCGTTGTCCCATCATGACCCTGGTTGCGAAAGATGGCGATGACGCGTGCGGCCATTTGATATTTAAAAAACATTTGAAATAATAATATTAAATATCGTATGACGCGTGTGGCCATTTGATATTTAACATTATTAGAAAATATAATATCCCAAAATTTTATTTCCAAAGTTTTATATTAAATATCGTGTGACACGTGCGGCCATTTGATATTTAAGAAACATTTGGAATAATAATATTAAATATCGTATGACGCGTGTGGCCATTTGATATTTAACGTTATAAGAAAATATAATATCCCAAAATTTTATTTCCAAAGTTTTATATTAAATATCGTATGACGCGTGCGGCCATTTGATATTTACAAAATCTTAGAATAATAGTGATAATGTGGGGGGTACAAATAGATTTTATTGTTTTTCTAGATTGGTGGTGCAATAGTAATGTGGGGGGTGCGAATAGAATGACCCAACTCTTAAACCCTAAGCCACCATCACCTGTCTTCACCGATGATGAACCAAAAGCGGCGACAGGGATGAGGAAGGAGCGGCGGCGGCGGCACGATGCGACGGCGGCACAGTGTGGCAGCGGGCCAGAAAAAATGGCGGTGACGGCGGAAGTCGTTTTGGGGCTGTTTTGGAGTGGTTTTGGGTGTAATTTTTTTTGGGCAAACATGATTGAATTTTGGTGGATTTTAGAGGTTGCTTTTAGTTGTTTTGGATAGTGGAAAGTGGTGCGATGAAGAGTTACAGTAAAAGATTATGGAAGAAGGCTTTTATGGAGGAGAGAGTGTGTGATTGTACACTTATCATACAAGAACCAAGCAAAAACAAAACCATAAATCTTAAATGCATGCCAATTTTAAGTTCTGAAATCATACATGAAACTTGATTCTTCAAAGCTTCATCTCTAAAAAAAAACTACTTCTCTCTTCCTTTAAAAAGGTGCTCCTTTCTCTTCTTCTTTTGGTTCTCTGTATTCTGCCCTTAATATCTCTCTTTTTCTTCGTATCTCTCAAAGTGATCAATAGTTTTTTTTCTTAACATAAGAGTAATTACCACTTAAGTGAATCTCCTTTTTTATTATTTAATTTATTTTTATTCTGAAAGTAGTTCAGAGCAGTTTTGAAAGATTGACTCTTTATTTTTTTTCTTTTTCTTTATTATTAAAGATGAATTGTTGATTAACGTGAGATGAAACAGTTTGAGAAGTCATATTTTATTTTTTATATTTTTTGTTATTGTGAAATGAAAACATGGGTGGTTCAGAGTAGTTTTAAGATTGACTGATTCTCTTTTTTTTTTATTATTTTAAAGACAAATTAAAAGAAGCAGTTTTAAAACAGTTTCAATTTCTTTTTATGTATTTTCCTTTTATTTATTATTCTATTTTTATTTTTATGTTAATTATTTTTTTATTTTATTTTTCATTTCTTTTCTTTATTATTTTTTTTATTTACTTTGTTTTTCGGTTTTTGTTAATTGTTATTATTTTTTATGTTTTGTAAAAAAATGGATAAATTCAAATATCTTTTTATTTGTTTTATTATTTATTTAATAAAAACCTAAACTAATCAAGTGTACATATTTTTTCTATTTAATATTTTCTTATTCATTTTTATATTTTGATTATTCAATTAATTGTAGACATATTTTTTATTTTCTTAATTTTAATTTATTTACCCGGACGAAATCGGGTGTTGACAGAGGAAATATCATTTTCCTGACAAGCAATGTACACCTTTCTCTGCCTTGTACTCTTCCCAAATTTCTTCTCAAAAGCTTTACCTTTATGCTACTCATTCGGACACTCTACTTTTATGTGTCCCTGCTTACCACACCTAAAACAAGTAAAATTAGAAGAGTTATCAACCTTTTTAGTATACCTTTTACTCCATTATTCTTCTTTTTTCCTTTCTTCTTCAGAAATTTGTCGAACTTTCTGGTAAGCATTGTTAAGGTCTCTGAGTCACTACAGCTACTGGAACATCCATCATAAATCTCCTCTTTCTGAGCAGCAGACTTGAGTGTTATCCCTTACAGCTTTCTTTCACCATTCTCTTGCTCATTTAGTCTGTTCATTTCCAGTTCATGCTTTTTGAGTTTTCCAAATAGAGTTGCAGTGCTCAAGGTGGTGAGGTCTCTGGTTTCTAAAATAATTGTGACCTTCGGCTGCCAGCTTCTATCCAAGCATTTCAAACTCTTTATGTTTAACTCTTCTTTGTCAAACACCTTGCCCAGATCTATAAGATGGTTTACAATATGAGTGAATCTCTTTTGTATGTCCGCAGTCATCTCTCATGGCTTCATTCTGAATAGCTCATATTCTTATATCAAAGCATGTTTCCTTACTCTTTTAACATTGCTTGTGCCTTCATGTGTGACCTCTAAGTTATCCCACATTTCTTTTGCATATGCACGTTGTAAGACCCTGAACAATTCATCAAGACTAAGCGATGAGATAGTTATATTCTGCAATTCAATCATATTGAGCTTTCTTGCTCTCGCTATCAGTCTAGTTAAACCATGGTTTATCAACATATTGTTCATCAATCACAACTTTACGAACAAAAGGACCATTTACTATAGCATCCCAAACACCACAATCAATTGATTCAATAAAAATTGTCATTTTTACTTTCCAGAACTGATAGTTTACACCATAAACATAGGTGACCTATTGATTGAGGCTTCCTCTGTAAACGAAAGTTTGTTTTCAGCCATTTTGGATCAACTTGAGTAATTTTCAAGAACCCACTCTAGATACCAATTGTAGAAAAATATGTAGGTTGAAGTTCAAGAGGGTGGTGAATTGAACTATTAATTCTTTTTGAAAATAAGTTGGAAAAATGAGAATTTTTGTTGATCAATGCTCAACAATCAATATTCACATAGATCAATCAATTAAAATCGCAAAACAACAAGTTCAAAAACAATTTTTACATTCGTCCAGAAAAACATTTGATTAAAATGTTAAAATAGTCAATTAAAAATGTCTGGCAGTGAGAAAATCAGAAATATAACAGGTTAAAATTCAATACAACTGATTGAAATTTGCCCAACTGATTCAATACAACTGGCAAAAAAATCAATTGATTAAAATCAAATTTAATCGATTGAAATTTTTAACTATGATAGTTGTTCAAATTTTAACGGTGATCAAGCTTAAAGTTGTCTTTCAAAATGGTTTGTAATTAAGACATATTGAAAAAGGTCTTTAAACCATTTTTTCCAAAAGAACAACAGATTAAAATTGGAAAACAATTGATTAAAATTTGAAAAAAGTTTATTAAAATTTCCAGAAAAGTGTTTGAACAGTTTTATCACACTAATAAAGAAAAATAATAAGTTATTCAATAGTTTTAATTGATTACATACAGATGTGATAGTTAAAATTGATTTGTCAACCAAGAGACATGTTAAAGATCAATTTCACAAGTAGTTCAGAAAAACAGTTGATTAAATTCAATTTCAATCGATTGTTTTTATTGCTAAAACCAAATCTTGAGTGTTGCGCAAAAAATCAATCGACTATTTCTCACTTATAATCGGCTATTTATGCCAGAAAACCAATTTTAATGCACAAATTGCATGCAATTCAAACAGAAACAAAATCAAAGAGAGTACACAAGACTTTTATACTGGTTCACTCTTCCTCAAGAGCTACATACAATTCCTTTGCAAATCTTGCAAAGGTTTCATTAAAATCATAAGTTTATAATCAAGTACAAGACAAAGACTCAATCTAGAACCCTACTGTAAATGTACAATATAAAGTTTGTCCAAAACAAAAAATATAATAGAATACAACACCAATTATACTTAAACACCCTATCTAAGTGTAAAACAACAACAGTATTATATCAAAACTAAATTACAAATAGTACAAGTACAAAACAACAACTAAATAGACTCAAGTGAACGTATGAATAATTTCTCAAATTCAGAAAATGGCTAAAAATCACTTTGCAAGCTACATCATACATGAATATATAGCAAAATCAATTTGGATATTCAGAGTGATATGAAATATAAGATTGAAATAAAGCAAATTACGTTTGATTATACACGCTAATACAAATTCTTAAAAAAACTTATATAAATGGATATTCCATTGTAAAATTATAAGGTTTGGAGCAACAATTTTAACATTCACGAGCTTTTTTTTTATTAATATAGTATTTTTAGGATTAATCATTATTTCTATTTTAAAATTTTTATGTTAAATATAATAATTAATTTTAACAGTATTATCTTAACGATATTGAAATTTAAGTTAACATAGTTGAGTTTATTCTTTGAAAGTTGTTTATGATTGAATGATATAAAATATTAATGATAAAAAGTTAATCTTATTGTTCATATGAAATATTTACTATTAATGGTTTTCTTATGCTATCTAATTCAGGATTTTTAATTTAAATAAAATTGACATGTTCTACGAAACAAAACTAACTATTATAATCTTAAGACAACTTGAAAGTTTAAATTACGAGATACTATAAAGTATTAGATAATTTATAAAAATAAAAGATGTAGATATTAAATAATAAATAATATATATATATATATATATATATATATATATATGAAATTGAAATATAGTTTGTTATAATAATAGTTTTAAGAAATGTATCATGCGTGGTAACATTAACTTAAATTTCATCTTTTTTTTATTTTAAGATATATGGAAATATGTCTTTATATCATAACTCTTTTTGTCAGAGCATTAAACTAGTGTAATTTTTTCTTCAAAATTATTAATTTGAATAATTAAAAACATTATAAGTTATATTTAAAAGAATGACATTAAGAAGAGGTCGGTCTTTGGAATGTAATTTTTTTTTTTTTTTATAAAAACATGGTAAAGCTGTGCTCTGTAAGAAATTTTTAAATTTTTTAATTAACTTATAAGCTGTGATATGTGCTTTCATGAAATATAGTTTAAAATTTCCTAATTCTGTAATCTAGAATAAAATATACATTTTAGTGTCTTTTTTTCTCTTTTATCGTAAAATATTCATAGATAAAGGTTCTTACCACCAACCACAACCATGAATTCAGTGCAAAATTAAACTTCATTCATATTTGTCTTCATTGTTCTATTGTTAACCCTAACAGAAACAATTATTCAATCAATCAAAAAATGATCAAAACCCTAAATCAATTACACAATCTCATAGCCTAAACCTAAAAACAAAATCCTCAACCAAAAACGAAATTACATTCATCGCACAACTAATCTCTATCACTAAACCACGCCAATAAACCCCCCACAACAAAATACTAGTAAAAAATCTCAAATAGCAAATCGCAAAGCATAAAAGAAACGGTTGTATACCTGTCTCTGTTCCGTCTCCCACCAACCAAGACCTTCAATGTAGTCAACAAGGATAGCCCGCCACCCTTCCCAATCTCTCTGCCGATTTGTGTGGTGTGTTCGCACGATAACACTCTCTTCGTCAAGCACTCGCCTTTCCTCCACCACTGAAAACCCTAAAACAGTATAGCCCCCACCCTCTCACACTTTCCAATCTCTCCCATCGTCAGTGTGCAACGTGCGAACGATATCACTCTGAAGGTGCGTTCCCTCCACAAAAGTTATAATTCTTCTAGTAAATACTTAAAATTTATTTTTATTATAATTATTTTTTAAATTTGTTATTTCTTGTAAATTGATTTTTAATAGGTTGAAGTTAAATAATTTATTTTAAATATAAATTATTTATTAATAATTTATTTTCTATGTTACAATTTATTTTTATATATTAATATATAATAAAATTAAGATTTTAAAATAAAATAAAACAAAAAAAACAGTCAACACGTGCAAAATAATCACGTTCTTTTTTCTCTCCTTTACACTAAAGCCGTGTTTCTCTACACTAATTTTCTGTTAATCAAAATCTTGGTCCCTTCTGACAAATTCCTAAATTGAAGTATTTATGTTGTAAACACTACTTTAACACTACCATGCAACTGAACCTAAAGTCGATTAGATACAATGTGACTTTAGTTAAATGAAACTGTGGAAAGTATACACAACTTATCTATTTCAAATATTTTTTTTATTCTCATATATTTTTATTAAAATTAGACTATAATAATTAGAAAACTTAAAAAGTAAGGTGTAAAAGAGTGGTGGGGTGTGTTGTGATTTTGAGGGGTTTTGACTTGTCTGGGCAATTGTGGTAAGTCAGATCACGCCTACAGCTAACGCCCCTCACGTGAGACTTTTGGAGTGACGGACAAGGTACAAGAATTGGTCGGGTATGGTTTCTCAACTCCCACTCTCACCTAACATTTCAGTTCACCATCCTCAAACATCGAAAACCAAAGATCAACCACCAAACATCTAAACACAATCACCAATTACCTTCCAAACAAAATGGACAATTCCACCCAAGACTCCCATCTGCGATCGGAGAACTCCGTCACCTATGAATCGCCCTACCCAATCTACGCCATGGCCTTCTCGCCCTCTCACCCCCACCGTCTCGCCCTCGGAAGCTTCATCGAAGAATACACCAACCGCGTCCACATCCTCTCCTTCCACCCGGAAACCCTCTCCCTCACCCCACACCCCTCCCTCTCCTTCGACCACCCCTACCCTCCAACCAAACTCATGTTCCACCCCCGCAAGCCCTCCCCCTCCTCCTCCTCCGACCTCCTAGCCACCTCCGGCGACTACCTCCGCCTCTGGGACGTCCGCGAAAACTCCGTCGAACCCCTCTCCCTCTTCAACAACAGCAAGACCAGCGAGTTCTGCGCGCCCCTCACCTCCTTCGACTGGAACGACATAGACCACAACCGCATCGGCACCTCCAGCATCGACACCACCTGCACCATCTGGGACATCGAACGCACCGTCGTCGAGACTCAGCTCATCGCCCACGACAAGGAGGTCTACGACATCGCCTGGGGCGAGGCGAGAGTCTTCGCCTCCGTCTCCGCCGACGGCTCCGTCCGAATCTTCGATTTGCGTGACAAAGAGCACTCCACCATCATCTATGAAAGCCCCCACCCCGACACCCCTTTGCTTCGTTTGGCTTGGAACAAGCAGGACCTTAGGTACATGGCTACCATCTTGATGGACAGTAATAAAGTCGTGATCTTGGATATTAGATCTCCCACTACCCCTGTGGCGGAGCTTGAGAGGCATCGTGGGAGTGTGAATGCTATTGCTTGGGCTCCTCATAGCTCCACGCATATTTGTTCTGGTGGGGATGATACTCAGGCTCTTATCTGGGAATTGCCCACGCTGGCTGCTCCCAGTGGGATTGATCCCATGTGCATGTATTCTGCTGGCTGTGAAATCAACCAGCTGCAGTGGTCCGCGGCTCAGCCTGATTGGATTGCTATTGCTTTCGCCAACAAGATGCAGCTTTTGAAGGTTTGAGGTGAGCTGAGAAACCAACATAATTAACTTGATTGTGTGATAGGTAGGACTCTTTTGCCGGATGCTACTGCAACTTGTCGGTTCTCACTTGTTTTCTTTGAGTTGTTTAGCATGTGGATTACAGTATGAGTGAGTTGGTGTATACCAGTTAGCGCAAACTAGTTTGCCTTCCTCTCTTGGGGCAAAATCGACGTTTCACTTGTTATGTTGTTCAAAAGATGGAAATCATAGTTGTAAAATGTTCAGTGCATGTATTCCCATTTGATCGTTACTAAATTTAAATACCTTGCTCCTGCTACGAATGGATCTGTGATTTTGAGCATCTGCTTTCACGCCTCCATCACTTTGCTTTGCTGATGCCTTTGTTTGTTATCACTGAAGAGTGTCCTTGCTAAGCATTTATTCGTCTAACCATAATCTCAATTCTAAGACCTCTGAATAATATGATGTTCGTAGACCACATTAAGATTATCAATTTTTTTATCTAACTGCAACTTAAAGATTGAGCCCAGCCTAGAACTCGTTGCTCCTTAAGGATATGACACTTAGTGAGGTTTGTCTGATATTGCTGGTGGTTTGGTGTTAAATTCAGGCATTTGTCTGGAGCAATTTCAATGACAAATTCCTGTTTTTATTTTAGTTTTTTAAATTATCACCCTCTTGAATCTGTTGCTTCTTTGAGCATTACTCGTGGTCTTCAACATTTATGTTTTGATCATCCCTTCAAATCGTGTGGTAAGCATGAGTTAGTCACATGATCTGAAGCTTCCCATCACCAAGGTTTTAAATTCAATTCTTGGTACTTTAACTAGCTTTATACCTGCAGTTTAACACCCCCTTTTAAATTGGGTTGCAATATTAATGTTAAAAGCTTTGTATAGCAGTTTACTTTATGTTAAGCTATTTTGACGTAGTTGATAATGCCTGTTAATAATAGCATAATTCTGATGACTATTTTATGTCATGGTCTTCTTTCCAATTCTTATAACTGTCTGATGTTACTTGTGGCATCTTGAAGTGAATGGATTTACTATGTGCATGATAAAGTTACATTTCTAGTACATGTGGAGCCCTTTTGGCTGATGATTCTGCTACTTGTAAATGATGAGATCGGTTGGAGCTCATAATTAATTTGACGTTTGGTATGATTAATTTTAGGGTTTAATGTGTGTGATTTATACTCATATGTGCAATGCTTATCTTTTGATTCAGAAGCACAGTTATAAACATTCGTGAACGCCTTCTCTGCATGTCCTAGTATTTTTTTAGGACGTTTTTAAACGCTTTGCATTGCTAAGAAGTGCGTCTGATTTCTGTTTCCCTCACGTCAATGGCAAAATCAACTGAATTACTGGTTGGTAATATTATGGAAAATTTAGTTACTACTATTGAAATTCTGGTATAGGGCAAAGTAACTTTATTGTCTTACTAATTTTCTAGTTGAAATCCAGTTTCTTGAAGTTGGGACAATACTAAAATTTGTTTTAGTTGTTTATATTTTTGACAGCAAATTTGTTTGAGGTACAGGGGAGATGAATACATTTTCAAAAGAATCAATTGTTGTCCCACATGTCTCTAACGTACTGGTTTTTCAGTGGCCCATGACTTGCCGTTTTTTATATTACACGCACTTTAGTTTAAAAGCTTCTTTTACTCATAACTTCGTCCCTTTAGGCGCCTTCTGTTGTCTGTTGGGGTAAATTCCCCAGACGTTGTGCCAATTATGATGAGGCGTATGTTTACTTTATAGCACAATTGTGAGTAGCTTATGTGATTTTATGCTAATCGATGAAGCATTCAAACACACGTTACTTGAGATCTATGAGCAATTTTTTCCCATAAGCCTCTAAAAGTTGAATGAAATAGCACTTGTTCCATAAGCCAACAGTGCTTGATATTGTTCTTTAGTAACATTGTAGATTCTGAGTCATTATTATCCTTAACTCTCTCGTTATCTGCTGGGACTTCGCCCTCTTTCAAATTGGAATCGTTCACACGTGAACTTGTGTTGTTATCACCTGTTGGATAAACGCCATGCCTTTCGAGCAGGTATCCAATTGTATGGTTAGAGTTCCCGCCAAACGTACATAGTTTTCCATTTCCTGTTACTCGACCTCTACCTGTCGGTTTCTTGGTCTTGAATGCATTAGGAAATGTTTACGAATTAGATACTACTTCATGTTGAATCTGTCTCTAGTGGAGTATCAGTAAAAAGGCCATATTCAATATAGATAACGGATCCCTAAAAAGATCTCTCACTCTAGCAGCAGAAAACGGATAATGTAGTCTTGTTGGCCATGGATCTTAGCATTTCACCGAGCTGGTATTGAAAGAAATATTGGACTTGTGCAATGAGGCATTTAGTTTTACTGTTTCCGGTTCCTCCCGCAATCTCTTCATCTCAGAATATTGCTCTGAACTACTTAACGTCAGTCACCTTCAAACCTTGTAATTCTTGTAACTCAGCGATTCAAATGAGATCTCCTTGAGAATATCTCTTTCAAATCATTCTAGACATCAATACTATGTATTATGGGAAGGTGATAACGAATCTCGGATTTAGGATTGGATGAGATCCTTGCATCTCTCCGTGCTTCATATTGCATATGTTTCATCAAGTATTGTACTACCCGACAATCTCGGAGGTTGGTTATACCAGTATTTTTCAGAATCACGTAATCACCTGCAGAATTAAAATAAAAGGGTTCTAATAGAATCGAGTTCAATTATTTATCATTAAATTTATCATTAAGGGAAACACATAGGAAATCACTTGTTTTAGATTCAGTATTATAAATACTGATTTCTGGTTTGAGTGTTGGAATATCTCCAAATGAATTTTCTGTTTTTTTGTTGCATCAGGTTTAAAAAGAACACAGCTCGGTGACTTAATCAAAATCAACTCTAGAACACTTGTGAATTTCAGTTTTCGAAAAAAAAAAAAAAACAAATATATCCCTCCATCAAAGAAAATATATACAATTACACAATTACGCTATACTTGTGTTTAGCATAAATAGCCTGCTCAGTCCATAGGAGCAAAACGCAAAAAAAAAAAAAAAAAAAAAAAAGAAAGAAATGACTTGCTTTAAGCTACTGTTTATTACACGAAGTGGACTACTATTGTATTCTCTTCCCTTTCTTCATCCAATTCATGTAAACGGGTTAATAATATATTCTCTTATCTAATCTCGGATTATACTAAGGATCTAAACTAAAAAGGATGGTGCTCATTAATGTTTTCTGTGTCAATTCTAAGTCCTTTCTGCTGCCTTCATATGCTGGTACGCGACAGAGTATTCGGTAACAACTACAGAAAAAAAAATGATGAATAAAGTAAATGAAATCACTTTGGCATTCTTTTTCTAAAATATAAAGTTTAGGCGACTGTTCATTCATTATAACAGTAACTTAAAAATGTTAATTGAGAAATATTTGACGCATGGCTGAAGTGGGAAGTAATAATAAATAAGATAAAAGAAGGTAATTGAGAGGTCCGTTGGGCCTGTGAGGATGCAGGCCACAGTAGCTAGCACTGGAGTCCAAGTAAAGGAAAAAGTGGGACCACAAGAAATGAGAACCACAGAGAGGGTGCACAGTGAATGGAGCAGAGGGAAGCCACGTAATGGGAAGAAAGCCCAAAGGCCCCAAACCACATAGGGAAGCAGAGGAAGTAAAAACAAAAAGAAAACAGAATATAAAAGAGAGGCAGAAGAATGAATATCTAATCCCAAAATCCCCCACCTCTTATTTAATTTTTTTTTTTCTTTCCACAAAACAATTTAATAAATAAAATTGACCAACACCAACCCAACCCCATTCCCCAGCATGGACCTCACCCCCCACACGGCGCAACGCCCCGCCACACCCCGCCGCGCTTGAGATGTTCCCGCCGCCTCCTCAGCCACTGACGACCCTCCCCTCCCTGCCGGATCTCCTACTCACAGCCCTCTCCGTCTGCTTCTTCGTCTCCTCCTCCAAGCCCCACATCGCCTCCACCCGCTGCCCCTTTCCGCGCCGCTTCCTCAAATTCCCCGCCATGTCCCTCACCGCAACACCCTCCAAAAACACGAACACAACCACCGCCCTTAACACCCTCCCCCCGCGCCGCCACAACTTCGCGTCCCCGCAATCCCTCTCCGACTGGCTCAAGCCCCGCCTTCCCTCCGAATCCTTCGCCTCCTGGGGCGTCAAGCCCGGCACCAAAAACGTGCACAACCTCTGGCTCGAACTCTCCCAGGGCGAAACATCCCTCGCCGACTCCTCCCCTCCGGTTCGGACCGTCCACGTCGTCCTCGTCCTCGTCACCGCCAAAAACGGCAAGCTCCTCGTCGAGTCGCACCAGGAGTTGTCCGATGGCAACGTCCGGAAGCGCGGCAGGCCCTTGTCGGAGAAGATGAAGCCCAACGAGGACCCCGAGTCCGCCGCCGTCAGAGGCATTTTGGAAGAGCTTGGCTCTGCGATTGTTGGTGCCGGACCCAATCGCGAAATCGCTGACATTGTAACCATCGATCCCAATTCGTACGAGATGCGGGTCGAGGAGCGCGATTCGGGTTCCTACCCTGGTTTGCCCGGTTGCTACGTTTTGCACAAGTTAAACGCCACAGTTGAGGGTTTGCCCGAGGGTGATTTTTGCACGTACGAGGTCGATGAATACGAAGGGGTTTTTGAGGAGAAGAATCTCGCGGACAGGGCTGTGTCCGTGAAGAAGCACTATTGGACTTGGGTTAGTGCTGATTCCATCCAGACTTGATTCATATATACCTCCTTTTGTATTTTTATACTTGAGTTCAAACTGACAATTTTTTTCTTATGTTGCAACTTTTTATGGATATCATATGAAATATTGATAGCGTCGGTTTTTTACTTGTAATATAGTATTTGAGGGCAATACTATGTGAGGGTGAAGCTGCTACTTGTACTTCATGCCAATAAAGCACGGGTATAGAATTTCCTGTAATTGTGCCTTTTCTTTATTCTCTTTTCTAACTTCACTCATCTCCACTCTGCCTTTTGCTTCTGAGTTCTCATACTGGGTGTGTTGCTCTTTCTTTCTGGAATGCCAACTACTCTATTTGTTAAAATGAATTTAGAAACAGCAGTGGTAATCAGATAATGGGTTCAATGAGTTGCTGTTAAGTTGTTGTTGCTAATGCTTTCAGCTTGTGTTGCCATTTGTGGTGCTTCTCTCTACCTTCTTTTTCTCCGTAGAGGATTTCAATGCGTTTTATCCTTCAATGAAAAAACAAGTCTAAGTAAAGAATGAGATGATATGGTGATTGAAATTATTCCAAGGGAGGACGCAGAGGATTGCCAAATTCAAACACTTATTATTTATGTTGAGTTGAAAATTAAATTAAACTCATTCTTCATCGTCGTAATTACAAGTGTTATAAATGAAATGGATGCATGAATATGTAATTTTCTTTGAAGAGTTAATCTTTTTTAACAATAAAGTAGTTCGAGTGTAAGTCATAAGGTCATTCGCCGTCATAACATATACACGAATCAAGCACACCAATATTTAACATCTTGGCTCGAAACTAGTCATGGTAACTCCATATGCAGAACTAGATGTAAACGTATACCCACTTGTGACCGGTGACTATAGTGTTTAATAATTTCAAGAGAATCAAGACCAACCTGTTAGCCAAGCTTGGCTTGGGCCAAACCAGTTAGTGAACCCATCACATTTTCTGTCTAAATTTGCATTGTGATTTTGGAATACTAGCCTACACGTTAAGGAAAATTTAAGGTTCAATATGATCATTTAGTTGAGAATCTTCTGCACCCAAAATAAAGTGCCTGCAGTTGGGAATGCGTAAATGATTAATAAAGACAAATATATAATACCGCGGGCCTAAAAGTTCATAAAAGCAAACAAAAAACTCAGTTAATAACGCATAGTGGTCCAAGTTTAAGAAATTTGTTTTCCTTGAAATTAAACAAGGCGTTCCAAGTCTTCTAAATGAAAAAAAAATAAAAATGTGAGGAGAGTTTTGCCCCATTAATAAGTTCACTTGTCTCAACCTAGATTGGTCCGAGCCAAATAATTTTAAACATCAAATGTCCAAGAATTTCTCTATTTTTTTAACAAATTTGTTTCACCACATGAAACAAATAACCATTCATTAATTTTGCTAATAATGTGTGTTTTCACTGTTCAAAATTCCTCCAAAATTCCTCCTGCATCACGTGGTCCCAGTTTCGATATTTTTAGTGAAATCGCATCAAAGATTAAAACTAGCACCATATCCAGATTTAACAGTTATTTTAACAGATGTGGCGTCCTATGCTTAACCACTAAGTCTGCTTCCGAAATTCACATAAAAAAAAAGAAGTTCTTCTTCCTATCTGTGACAGATGAGTATCCTACTCATTTGCTTATATACCAATAATGGATGAGTAGGGGTTTGGAGTTGGAGTCGGTAGAAGCAACCTATACGTATGTAACAGACTAATAATATGTACTCAACTAAACTTTTTGATAAATTTGTTAGATACCTTCAAAAAGTTACACGTTGTTCAAGCAAACCAAGTTGAATTTTCGGGGTTTTCACTAACCAACACGTTGTCTAACATTTGGAAGCGACTTTCATGTCCATAAAAGCTACTGCACATCAATCTTTTCAAGGGGTTGCATTCTCCACTCCTATTATTTTAAACCTGAACTTCCATGGTGAAATAAAAAATCATGACCAAAAAATATATTCTCCAATATATAATTTAAAATATTTTAATATATTTTGAATGGTACAATTTTTAATGTATTTGTTTTTAAAATACTTATGAATGAAGGAATTAAGTACACATTCATATATTAAATTCTCAGATATGTATAAATAAAGTCATATACAAGAATAAAAAGAATAAAATTTATATTGTGTATAAATTAAGTCAATCGTTTGCAAAATTAATGTATGTGAGTGTAATTTTTAATTTTTACATCTTATTAACGTAATATAAAAATTATAAATTAGTCTGTGCATAACACTATGTAGACCTCTACGGTAAGTATAATCATCCTATAATTTTATTTGGATCAATTCTCATATTCTAAATATATTTGAGTGCAAGGATATGTTTTTATTAATCTAAACTGAAATTTATACATATTTTGAAGAAAACAGTATTTTCCAAAAAAATTTAAAAACTTAAAAATAATTCGTAAGTTTAAGATTGGTTGTTCAAATCTGACCACTATTCAAGGAGGTCAGTTTTAATCCTTCTATATTTTAGGAGAAAACCAACCACTATTCTCTGAATGACTCTCTTTACTCAAACATTTGATTTCCTTTATCTTTTGAAACTGAACCCCTTTATTCACGCAACCAATTGACTTGTCCCTTTTCAGAACCACACATAGATCGTTTCATGTTTGTTGTCCATGTAGCTTGGTATGTGCTACACAGATTGGTGAATATCTGACCTATTCATTCACTACTTCTCAGGCACTCAATGCAGTTTGGTACTTTTCTGATTCGTATAAAAGTCAGTACTTTTCCAACCTACATCAGAAGATGCAATTCTCCAACGCTCCTCCTTGCTTCTTTTGATGCAGACTCCAATCTTCTCTCTCTGTTCTTCAAATCTGCATTTTGGAAGAGCCTTTGTCAGGATATTTGCAAGTTGATCTTTAGTTTTATAGTGAATTAGAACAACTTCTTTGTTGCTTTGCACTTCACTCAGAAAAATGATACTTGATCTTAAAGTGTTTCGTCTTTCCTTAGAACATAGGGTTGTTTGAGATTGCTATGGCTGCTTGGTTATCAATATTGATAATTGTTCCGTCCTCTTGAGTGAACTTCAAATCTGTCAGAATCTTTCGAATCCACAAAGCTTGATTAACAGCCGCAACAGCTACAATATATTCCGCTTCAGCTATGGATTGAGCCTCTACATTCCTGCTTCTTTGAATTTCATGAGAAGTATCCAGACTCGAGACTGAATAGGTAGCCCGAGGTGCTCTTCATATCATCACTTGAACCTGCCCAATCATTGTCAGAAAAACCATACAGAGTTATGTCTTCTAGTCTCCCGAACATGATTCCGAACTCTTGGGTTCCTCTGATATATCTCAAGACCTTTTTTGCTGCCTTGAGATGTAGTTCACTTGCACAGTGCATAAACCGAGACAACATATTTACAGCAAACTGAATATCAGGTCGTGTTGTTGTAAGGTACACTAGGCATCCAATTAAACTTTTGTATAAGTGTTCATCTACTTTGTTTGAGTCATAATCTTTGCAAAGCTTCTCATTCTACATCAATGACGTGCTCATCTTCTTGAAACTTTTTATGTTGAACTTCTTCAACACTTCATTTGCATATTTCTGCTATCCAATGAAGATACCTACTACAATTTGATGTATCTCCATTCCCAGAAAATAAGCCATCTCTCCCAAATTTGTCATCTCACAAAACTCAAGCATTTGAACTTTGAATTGCTTGACAAGTTCAAAGTTGCTTCCTGTTACAAGCAAATCATCAACATATAATGATATAACTATAATATCATGGTTTTTGACTCTCACATACAGAGTCGATTCACTAGGACTCTTGTTGAAACATTTCTTCAAAAAGAAATTATCAATCCTACTATACCAAGCTCTTAGTGCATGCTTGAGACTGTACAAAGCCTTCTTCAAGTAGGACTTTATTCTCCTCTCCCTTCTTAACAAACCCTTCAGGTTGTTCCACATAAATTTCCTCCTTCAAAAAACCATTCAAAAATGCGGATTTCACATCAAGCTTATATACCTTCCAGTTTTGGTGAGCTGAAAGGGCTAACAACAACCTGATTGTATCAAGTCTTGCCATTGGTGCAAAAGTATCAAAGAAATCCACCTCAAACTGCTGAGCATAGCCTTTAACCACTAGTTGTGCCTTGTATTTGGTGATGGAACCATCTGCATTAATCTTGACCTTAAAGACCCATTTAACACCAATGGTTTTCTTGTCAAATGGTTTGTCTACAAGGCTTCAGGTTCCATTCTTTTCTATCATCTTCAGCTCGGCCTCCATTGCTGCAATCCATTTTGGATCAGTTGCAGCTTCTTCATAATCTGCAAGTTCAAAAATAGCAATATTACATCTTTGATATACATCGGTTAGAGGTCTAAAACCTCTAACAGGATGATCGTCCAAGTTCTCTTCAACGAACTCCTCCTCAGTTGTTCCAGGTTCATCATTGGAGACCTCAATCTCCTTTTCCGGATCATCTTTTCCTTTATCATCCCAATTCCAAGCTGTAGTTTCATAAAAATTGACGTCGCTCACAATTAATTTTTTACTTAAAGGCTGGTAGATCCTGTAGCCTCTAGTTACACTGCTATATCCCATGAACACGCCTACTTCAACTTTTTCATCAAGCTTTGCTCTTTTCTCCTTCGGTACCTGAGAAACATACATAGTCGAACACCTTGAGGTGTTGTACAGAGGGTTTGTATCTTTTCCATGCTTCAAATGGAGTTTTGTTGTTCAGAACTTTGGTCGGCAACCTGTTTAGCAAATACTATGTTAGCATCAGTGGACTGCTGCAGTGATTTGATGAAGCCAACCATGTGTGAAGAAGTTCAAGACCTATGATCATATGTGGAATGCATGAAGATTCATGAAGATTTGAAGCTTGGTCTAGAACTTAGGAATGTGGTTGAGGCAAGTATGATTCAACTTAGCATGATGTGCATTTGTTAATCATTAATAAGCTCCAACAATTTAAAAA
>Ga0209489_103484_pt1 | contig 30617 bp, 19 predicted proteins | sample SiratrowhiteBW_FD_187527 | JGI IMG/M metagenome (GOLD analysis project Ga0209489, IMG submission 187527) | Root nodule microbial communities of legume samples collected from California, USA - Siratro white BW (SPAdes) (version 2) | ecosystem: Host-associated > Plants > Roots > Nodule | place...
AATCTTCATTTCCGCTCTTTATGACTCCTCAATTCTCCTTTTTTATCCAGGATCTCAGGTGGGTTCACGTTATTTCTCTCAATTTGGTCTTATGTATATGTTTTTGTATTTTTGTTTTTTTTTTTTTGAATCTGCGTACGCTATCGAAGATTCGTTCTAACTCTTAGTTTCGTTTCGGCAAAGCTGCATTTTTGTTGTTGCTATAAGGTAGATCAGGGATATGTGAATGCCCCAATTCTTAATTTTATTGTTTTCCGTCTGGATTTTGCATGCAAATGGTTGTTTAATTTGGTTGGGGGGCAATTGAACATTTTTCGCTGCATTTGTGAAGCATTATTTTCCCCATTGAGTCTTACTAGTAATGTTTCTGGAAATTGTGCATGAGGGGTGTTCATCTTTGAAGAAATTTTGTGAGAATAAAATGGATTTGATTCTGTTTTGACACGATGGTTTGGTTGCAGGTCTGTGCCTCCTCGTAATTACTAATTTCCCAGAAAAAAAAGAAAAAAAAAAGAAGTAAATAAAAAAGGACATGGATTATGAAAACAACAGTTGGATTTGGGAGGGGGTAAACTACTACCCTCGTTTGTTTGGTGGTCTAATGGTTACAGCAGCCGTGCTGGGCTTGTCAACCAGCTACTTTGGAGGGATTGGTGTTCCTTATTTGTCACTGCCATGTTCTTGGTCTAATTTGGGGATTTTCCACAAGAAGAAACAGGGGAAGAGGCGCATTCGGGTTTACATGGATGGATGTTTTGATCTGATGCATTATGGCCATGCCAATGCTCTCAGACAAGCCAAGGCTCTAGGAGATGAATTGGTTGTGGGGCTCGTGAGTGATGAGGAGATCGTGGCCAATAAGGGACCACCCGTTTTGTCTATGTCTGAAAGGTATAAAATTTGATGTTGTATAGTCTTTTTTCAATTCTTAAAATGATGTATTCTTGCCTCTGCTCTTGTATTGGTGATTCTGAAAACTGAATTATGGATTATCTTCCAGGCTTGCCCTTGTGAGTGGATTGAAATGGGTGGATGAGGTCATAACTGGTGCTCCTTATGCAATCACTGAGCAATTCTTGAATCGTCTCTTTCATGAATACAAAATTGACTATGTCATACACGGTGATGATCCCTGCCTGCTTCCAGATGGAACAGATGCATATGCTGCAGCAAAGAAAGCTGGTCGTTACAAGCAGATTAAGCGTACTGAAGGAGTTTCCAGCACAGATATCGTAGGTACTAAGCTTCTATTCATATCATATCAGGATACAGCCACAAGTTCCATAAACTATGGCATCATCTGGTGAAGAGAAAATAGGCTTGCAGGAAAAATCTGGTTTGATACTTGTGTATGATGTTGTGGTTCTTTAGATGAAAAGTGTTGCTGAAGTTCTCTAATGTTGGGGCTTGATAATGAATGTGTTCTTGATGCTTCATAAATCATTAAGCTAATAATATGTATTTGATTTAACAATGCTTTTTATACAGGAAGAATAATGTCTTCTTTAAGAGATGAAAAAAGTTGTGAAGATCATAATGGCGTAAAACCTCAAGAAGAGCAGTCAAAGGCTTCCCACATAGCCCAATTTCTACCAACTTCCAGACGCATTGTTCAGTTTTCAAATGGCAAGGTAATTTTGGTTGCTTGTGTCATGTCTATTCTTTCAAAGAACACATTTGGTTCACAATTTTCTCTGGTGATTTTTTAGTTGAAAATGTTCCTCCTGTTTCTTTAAGAGCTACCCTAAACCGTACCAAGATTTATATGGATTTACTTAATGCAACAAAAATGACTTAAGTTTATGTGACAATGAAAGGGTTCAAGTTGGAGGCAATTTGTCTTTTTTGTTACGATTTGTGGAACTTTTTTATGTGTTAATTCATTATCACTCCATCTTATTTTAGGGTCCTGGACCAAATGCACAAATTGTATACATTGATGGGGCATTTGATCTCTTCCACGCTGGCCATGTTGAGGTACAGATAAATATTTTATTCCACTCAGTTGACTGCTGAAGTTCATGATATGATCAATTATGCTGGTGCCATTTTATTTATTTGTTGTCTTATTTATTTTCTGTGTTATTTCAGATACTTAAGAGGGCTAGGGAGCTTGGAGATTTTCTTCTAGTCGGAATCCACTCGGATGAGACCGTGAGGTATATTTACTATTGAATATGAGTATTATCCAGGTGATGGTTTTAACGATATAGATAAGAAACTAACAACTTTTCTGCAGTGAGCATAGAGGAAATCACTATCCAATCATGCATCTGCATGAGCGTAGCCTTAGTGTGTTAGCTTGTCGTTATGTTGATGAAGTTATCATCGGTTCACCTTGGGAAATTACAAAGGACATGGTAAGTTTCTGATTCTACATTTTCTGGATTTGATTTAAGTACTTTTACCTTTTCTTTTCTGAACTCGTTCTTGAAGCATTGAATTGTGGTTTCATGAAACTTCATTTGTATTCTTGTAAAATACATACACTGCAAATACAATTTTTTTGGTAATATGAATTGACTGGATATTTTCTTTGAGGTGTATTTTCTTAACACATTCATCGCTGCATCTGAATAGTTGTTGCACATAATTTTGAATTTCTTGGATATTTTCAATATGACGAGGTTTATTTTGGACTCAAACAGATAACCACTTTCAATATCTCACTAGTTGTGCACGGTACTGTTGCTGAGAAGTCATTAAATGTAAGTGCGCGTAGTTTCCAGTTCAGTTGGGATACGATATCAGTTTCCTATTTTCACATATCACTGAACATGTATTAATATGCAGTGTGAAGTAGATCCATATGAGATCCCTAAGAGCATGGGAATATTCCGTTTATTAGAAAGCCCAAAAGATATTACTACTGCCTCTGTAGCCCAAAGGATAATGGCTAATCATGAAGCTTACGTGGTAATTTCTTCAATACAATCCATTTTGCTTCTCAATATTTGACTAACCTTCAAATTTTCTTGATATAGTTAATTGGTTATTCTGATACATTAGGTCAATATTGAATTTGTCAAAGGTGCTGTTAATTTTATAATTCTTCACAGACACAAGTGCATAGTTTCACCTCTCAAAGTAAAAATTCATTAAAAAACTATTTCACATTCCTGAATTGTAATCCAGTTGATGGGGTCTGACATGAACAAGCAAAGAGTCATGCACATACTACTGAAGCATTTGAAATTGAAACGGTTATATGTGTGTGTTGAGATCAACTTGTAGTGGTTTTTGCATTAACAGGCTCATGGTTTTATCAGTTCCTATATTCTGACTAAAGAAGTTCACCCAATGGAGCTTTTTTCCCTTTTGCTTTTCCTTCTCAAAATTATGATAGATGTTTCATCCTCTAAGATGACATTGTTACCTGATTTGTTTTCTTGTCTGACGCAGAAACGCAATGCTAAGAAACTTAGGAGTGAGCAAAGATACTATGAAGAGAAAAAATATGTATCTGGAGACTAGAGTGTATAGAATGATCTTGCACATTAGTTTGGTACTGCTCTTAAAAGCTTGGCCCTGTCACAAAAATGCTACATACAGCGTGAATCCATACTTTGTGAAGGATAAATACTGCAGGGTGTGTATGACGTAGGTGTGGCCATAACTCAGGAATACCCATGTACTTTAATGCCCTGCCGTTTTGTTTTTTGTATTTTTTTTTTCATCTGAAAGGCATCCATGTGGTTTGTTCACCAGTTTTATGCCATTTGGTTTTTCTGTTGTTTTGGGGTTTTTGCTGTACCCCAATTGGAGATTCCTTACTCTGATAGTAGTATATTGTGACTATCAGAAGTTATACCCATCACTAATGGCTTTCCTTTATTTATTTATATTTTGCAAAGTTATTTGATATGGACGTGGAAAACCTTTTCCATTATTTTTTTCTACATGAGCCAATAAAAGAAAATGACAGCAGTTTATTTTATTTTTATATCCGTACCGTTCTTTGGGGTATGGGTATTTTAGCAAGTCCATATCAGAAAACGTGTTGATATTATGTAAAAATATTACAATTACCAAGGAAACTGATAAATTCACCTAATGAGAAATAATTGAGTGAATATTTTCTTATTGTAAAATGGCAATAACTTTTTTTACTAAAATGACATTTATTATAAAATGGAAGAGGTATTGGAGGATTTATTTTCTGATTTAAAAGGTAATTCGAAGTTTGGCTGCTGTTATTAGTTAGTGAAGACTATTATAATTGCTATTTTGTGTGGAAACTACAGTATGTTAAATAAACCCTTTCCTCAATTGAATAGCCATTAGTTAACTTGATGTTTAGCATAAAAAATAAATGGAGTAATATACACTAAAACTTAAACCAAATTCTAGTTCAAAATCGTAATTTAAATTTTTACACAGTTAAAGTTAGTTTATGTCTAAATTATGCAAAGAATTTGAATATAAAAGTTAATTTTAATAGGATCAAAATAAAAGTAATGATGAAACTAATGGAGTGGCTTAATGAAGGCATTTAGTTCTTCATTGATTGAATGTATTTGTACACAAATGACCTATTTAAACTCCCTTTACTAACACAATTAACTACTAACGATATCTATCAATACAGTGACAACGAGTAACAGTAGCGACACCTGTGTATATTACATTTAGTACTACAAAATTTCAGGAGGAACACACATACATATATGAACTCAGTAACCTGCTTTTTAGGTATATCTCTAATTAAAATTCTTCAGAAAGAATAATAATAATGACAACCTTATCATCAGTAATAATGACAACGGTGGCCGAATGATGATAAAAAGAGAATAATAGTGTTAAAAACAATAACAACCACAACAGCTAATTCTAATGGTAGTATAAATGTTAACATGATGAAACATAGGACGAAACTAGAAAAAACAAGTTTAAATGCAGCCTTTTAATTATAACTGAATAGTAGTCTCTACATTCTATCAATAAAGATCTCGATACACATAATAAGATAACAATTTAATAGGATAATTATTCTTTGTAATCTATCAATAAAGATATAGACATATAATAAAATAACAATTCAATAAAATAAAGATAAGATTATTGGATAAATATTTGGTGAATAACACAATAACGAAGGAAGTTACAGTGGTGATAATAGTAACCACGATAATGATACAATAATAATAAGTAGTTATTACCATAACGTGGATAACTAAAATTATAAAACTAATGGTAATGCCAATAATATGATTATTATGGTAATTAAAAAAATTATGAATATATATATATATATATATATATATATATATATATATATATATATATATATATATATAAACATTAGTTATAAAAACTTTTATAACAGTGATAATCATTGTAGTGTGACAATAGTATTAGCGATAATACGATAAAAATAACAATATGAAGGTAATAATCACCACCTCAAGCTCCTATTACAATGCTTCTATGGCCTTCTAATCAAACTCGTCTATAAATGAGATCATTTTTAAGATAATTATTCCAATTTTAATAATAACGAAAATAGTATAAGCAATTAGATATAATTTTTGCCGAAAGAAAAGTTGAAGATATTACAAATTTAAGAGATAAAGCTAAAGTAATTAAAATAACCATTTGTTATTATATTCTAATTTCAGATACTTAAATGTTAAAATTATAGTTTCAATTATTTAATCATTCCTAAATTTCGTAATTTAAACTGCAAGACTCAATTCCTATTTAAAGTCTCAACGGGCAGCAAGTCTTGGAATAAAAAAAACATTCATATTTAACGAAGTTAAAAATAAAATAAGATCTAAATATCAAGAAGCAGAGTAACCAATAATCAAATTTTTCCAAACCCTAAAATACATTCCATGTTGATTCACAGTCATCGTTGTTTGATGATCGATCTTGCGGTTTCCAGTTTACAAACTTCAGATCATCCCTTCGCCAGCAATGCTAATTTCGAAAAACGAAACGCAATTCATAAATGGCGAGAAAAAACATTATACACATTAGCTATCTTTTCTTTGCGACACTTGCATGGTCTCTTGCACAAGAAGAGAGAGACTAGAGATAGCGCAAAAGAAAACTACAACTAAAGGGTTCAGTCTAGTCTACTAACCCTCCTTATATCCTAAATACGGGAAAAACTTGCTTAACATAAAAGAAGATATAGTAAGTGGTATATGTAACAAACAAATCTCAGCGGGTCCAAGTGATGGGAGTTGAGGTGTTGTGAGGAAGCTGAGGTAACAAGCAGTGTTGCTGGAATCCCTCTGCTATTCCAGAGTGTGTTGTTGGGTAGTGAATGCTTGATGTGCAAGTTTTAGGGTCACTGTCAGTTTCAATATCCATCATCATAGAACCCGCACCTTCTTCCATTTCATCAGCTTCCATCAACTCGGTATTTGAGTCGTCAATATCATGAACAGCGGAGAACTGGTAAGAAGTAGAAGGCACCCAAGGCACGAGAGCCAATTCATCATTACCCTTCTCACGAGATTGTAACCCTGTCACAACGCCATCACCCTGTTTGGACAACCGAAATTGATCTGCAATAATAATAACAATAGTTTGATCATTTATCAATTATAGAATGATGCTATCTCAATTAAGAACACTAGTAAATAAAATGGCCAAAGTAAATCAAAATAGATTGTGTTTTAGGTTTGACATCCTCAATTTCCGGTCAACGTTAGTCTTAATCTCTACATTTTCAAAACGACAACAGTTTTGATATTCATGCACCTCCCTGATAAGAAATTAGGTCGCGATCTTCAATGCACTTAATTCTAGCTGAGGATACAATTAAATTAAATTTCCGATCAAAGGACAATAGTAAGAAAGAAAACCAAATTCAATAGCATCTAGCTAAAAGGATTTACGTAGTATGGTGAACTTTGTCTCTTAATCTCTTAATCTAGCATCCTAAGCATCATAAAGAGGAACGAAAATCATCCATTATAAAATTGCGAGCACTAAAATCATTATTATTAAACTACTGGAGTTGAGACGACTTTTTATTGAGAATTGGAAAACCTAAAACATATTTTATCGAATTAAATCAACGGAAGAAAACACTCACTGTTCGTAATTCCTTTGATAAGGTCAGAATCGACTGTGAATGAGAAAGAGGAAGGCGAATGAGCGAGAGGTTTGAAAAGCACGAGAGCTCTCTCATCGTTAGGAGACGGAGACGGTGACGGTGAGGGTAACGGTTCATCTTCTTCCACAATTGGCGGCAAGTCGGCATCCTGAGACAGTGCAAACGAAATCGATTAGTTAAAAAAGAAGTTAGGTTAGTTACAGATGGCGAATAATTGAGAGAACAAACACTCACGAGACGGCGAATCTTGGTGGCGGGAGAAGAGAGAGGGAAATCATCATTTACTTCATCGACGCATCCTTTCCTCTTCAACAATCTGTGTAGCGCCATGGAGATGTGAAGCTAAGGAGTGGAATGAAGGAGTAGAATCAGATACGAAGATTATTGTGTAAGGTGGTGGAGACTTTTGGGGTGTTGTGTTATGGTTTGGTGAGGAAGAGAGGGAGTAGTATTTATGGAGTGGGGTCTAGAGTTTTCTCGAATTCTTCAGCGTTTACCTTTACATTCCCAAACCCTCCACACCTGACACCACTTGTCAATCCACGTGTCCTAATCCTTCTTAATTTTATATCTGTTTGTTTCCTGTTAGATAAAAACGTTACATAATATTAACTGAAAATTATTATTTCATTTAAAATTATTTATCTTTTAAATTTGTTACTGTCTCCCTAATTCATATTAAATAATAAAAAATTAAATTTTAAAACTATATCAATTATCACTTTTTTAAGAACTCATCACCTTGTTAACCATATAATTATCACTGTATTGATGAATGGGATTGTCAAAAAATTAATATGATAATTAAATTATTTTAGTACGTGATTAATGGATTTTTTTAGAAGGCGTCTCTACTAAAATCTAGTTATTTGATAAATAAACGAGATTTTAAGTTTCATTTTTAAAATGTTTTATTTTAAGACTTTCATTAAAATTTAACAACTGCACAAGAGATGGAAGGTGATTTATTCTCGCTGTCACGTCATATATCCCAATATAATTTTTATATTTTAATTTATTAATAAAATATATCAGCGATTTTCAAGTAAAAAGATAGTAAATTGTAAGGAGTATTGTTTTAAAAAAAATCAAAATTGTATTCATTTATATTTTTATAAAAATACATATTTAAATTTCTTGAACAGAAAATCGCGTTTTTTATTCAATTTTCCAACGTATGCTTTACATTGAATAAGATAAAAAAAAGAAAAGAAGATAGCATTCTTTTTCAGAATCCTATATTTTTTATATCATAGTAGTTATATTGTAAAAATTATATAAATATAAATATTCATTCATTCGTAATATATTTTAAAATATAATTTTTTTTGTAAGATTTAATAAAAATATTTTTAAAATAAAAATTAAACTTTTTTATCATTGTAGATTTTAAAATAAAACAAACACAAAGATAAACTAGAAGATTTTAAAATAAATTAAATTTTTATCTTAAATATTGAATTAAACTTAAAAGTTTGTATCTGTATATACTATTCATCTTTTTCAACTCTTCACTAATTGTTAATTTTCATCTTCATCTATGTGATACATTTTTAGATAGATTAAATTTCCAAAATAGATCGAATTTCTAAAACAAATCGAATTTTCAAAACAATATACATTCTAATAATTTTAAAAATACTGTAATTTCAATATAAGATAGAGATACTATATCTCAATCATACACTATATCATTCATAAACAATATCACATAAACAATATCACATCATATGCCTTCTTGCTAACACCATTTTCCTTTTCTAGTACGCATTAGGTAATTCCTTGCCATTGATAATTATCAAATACTCATGACTAATTTTTTCTATTTGCTGTATCTAATGTCTTGAATCACTTTAATATACTTTCAAAATTTTTCAAACTTTAAATTTCTTGGACAACTCACTGTTCATGAAAGAAATTCAAATAGACTGACGTCGTTAGGTCAAGTATCTTACCATTCAGCTTCTTTTTTTCTTCGTAATTTTGAATACTATCCATATTTTTTATTTTGTACTTTTTCCATGCTACGAGTTTGGATATCAACACACACCTACAACGAAAAGGAAATATAAAAACCATGATGTCATGCATACAATTTTGAACCTATTAAATTTACTATTTTATCAACGTAAAACATAACGGCAACATAAGAGCCATGTGTTGTGTTAAAATTATCTGTAATATCTGAAAATATCATCTATCTCTTACGTTGGTTGTGTTACAGAACAGTCTTCTTTTCGTAAGGTTCAACTGATGAAGTAATAAAGCCATATAGGAATTTTAAAATGGCAAACAAATAAAAACAATTTTTTTTTCTTTTAAAACGAGGGAGCAAATGAGAAAGGGGAAAGAGAGGTGATTTCAGATGAACAAAACAGAGCATGGGTATGAAAAGACACTTGTCAATTGTTACCCTGTGTTGATGTGGCTTTACATGAAATAATGAAATAATATGCAACTCATGCTTCAGAAGTTATATATTAGAACAGTTAATGGAGATCCTGGACACATATTGCGTGTAATCGTATTAGAAAGTAAAAGGACAATTAACAATAAATAAGGGAGCCAATTTAGGGCCAATGATATGCCGTTACACTTTGGGCACTTAGTAGCCAGAACAGAGTGACCATAGATGGCTTACCTATAGGTGCTCAGGTTCATACCTTTGCAGGGTCAATGTTTTCCTTCAAGTGGTCCTTGCTTTGCTCCCTCACTCCACAAACACACACACACACAGAAAATACAAACTCACTGGGTGAAAGGCATTACAAAAACGTGGAGCAAACTAGCTCCAATATATTGCGCGAATATAACTTATCCACTTTTCCATCATCGTATAATTACATCACTTAACAGCTTTTTCTTCTCCTTATTGTTTTCTTTCCTATGTAAACTGAAGAAAATTTTCGATGCAAGCTTTATTCTTTATGTACCGACGGAACGATTTCTTTTATGGTTATACTAGGAACGGAAATATATAAAAAGCTGATAATAACAAGGAATCAGGATTCTCCAAGCTACGCATTTTGATCTGGAGTGCGCAAGAGGATAATGGACGAATAACTAAGCATGGGATACATATTGGCGTCCAGAAACTGAGCATACTGTTGTATAGCAATTTCTCTTCCAGGAAGGTCAGGGGTGAGGAAATCATATGGCGTAGGCTTGCTGGTATCTACAAGAGGTTCCCATCTGTATCCAGGACGCTCTGGCAATGTAATTGTGAAGGGCAAATGACTCGTATTGAAAGCAACGTAAATTTCTCCCTTCACCGAGTCTACCTGGATTCAAGTTCATGCCAAATAAGGGTATTAATCACTTATGAAGTATCCAATAAAAGAACTTTTAGGATTTAACGTTCTCGCTAATACAATTACTAGTAAACGGAAAAACTGAGATTAAAAGTTCTACTGATGCTAATCTGAGCATGACATTGACGGCTTTGCATGAGAGAGTATTGGTTTAAGTCCAGGAGCAGCTTAGCCTATATTTTATACCATGAGGCAATATATCACATTCGATTATTTGGCATTTCAAAATCAAAACTGGGGCTAAGAATAAATTCTTCTTCACGTGTTCAAAGAGGAACCAGAGATGTAGCAAACAATCATAACAGGAGTTCAAAGTCAACTAGCCATATTTGTTCTGCTAGCCAATCTTAATGTCCAGAGGAGACAGCTAACAGTGCATTCTTTGTCCTTACAACAGAAGCACCATAATGATTATTCCTCAACCTAGCTAGGCAGCCACATACTGCCACTGCCAGATGCTGAGTTTCTCTGGCCGACTTCAACTCAAAGACTCAAGGTTTAGTTACTGGAAATACGTCCAAATTATACATTTTTAGGCCAAGGTTAAAGGAAATAGATCCTAAGACGTGATTCTTATAGCCTTTCACCAGTACCAGTGCTTATAGAGTGCAATATGGCCAACAAAATTATCTTACCATGGTAAAAGCCACAAAACGGCTAGTTTCAGACCAGTCTGGCATTCCAGGAAAATGACCATGCCACTGCAGCCTCTCTGAAGTTGGGAAGTCATCTAAGCCTAGCGATTCACATTCCCTGCAGCATTATAACGTTGGAATATGAGAAAAAAGCACAAGTCCAACCAGAAAGCAATTAAGCTGCAGAAGTACTTACTGGCGGAACTTAGTCACAAGGCAACAAAATCTGAAGAAGTCTGATGAGGATTCTTCCTTTTTGTCCCATTGGAAGTAATTAAGCTGCAAAAAGGTTGAAATCAATAGAATTGAATATATGGTGGAGTGTGCATTGAAAATTTTTAGTAGACAAGAGGATCACATAATTATCATGACAATAGGTATTGTTGTTTCCCCCTTTTGTGTGTCCATACTCATCGCCCATATATATCATTGGAACTCCCTGATAAGAGAAACTGAACCTTAGTAAGCAGAATTCAGGCTGCTAATATCTATATAAACAAAGAATAATTTGATCAATTTGAAAGGCCAACAGCATTAAAATAATTTTACATTTTAATTGCTTCTCCATCTGCATTGTAAAAGTCATATTATACTTAAAATCCAACTAATGACCACATTCCCCAATTATTGAAGTAGCAAACAATACTTTATAGTACCCTTAAATGAGTCTTTATATGTGCTTCCACACCATATAGAGATGTACAAAGAAAAACTTATTATTAACTAACATGCAACACAAAGAAGTCCTTTCAGTCCAAACAAACTTGAAAAAGAACTATTCTGTTAATTGGGCCTTACCTGAGAAACCATTGGAGAGAGAAAAAAATTCCGCATTTGTCGTTTCCTCAATTTCTTCACTGAGGTACTGGCAAACTCCCCCTCCTACATTAGTTACAAAATTGGAATTAACATTTAATAGAAAGGTCATGTCATGTGACTTTACACAAATATTCTAATACTTTGAAAAAGCGGTTTTAAGGCACCCCCATAAACAGTAAGTGTAGAAATGCATAAACATATAGGGGATAATAGAAGAAAACTTAAAAACCCAGTCAAGGCCCTACAGATATCAGGCAGGAAATGAGGTGAACGCAAATATGCTGGACTAAAGCCTAGTGCACAATCTAAATATGCTTTTATTTCAAGCAGACAATAGCCACACTATATTTTCGTAGTGTTAAACACAATCATATAGAAAACATGATGATGGGTCAGAAGTTAGAAAACATTGTCCTATAGCAGTTAAAGGACCTCATTCATAAGCAATGGCTGATCCCCATTCCAAGGTACGGGGACAATTTCCCCACAGGGCAATTTTTTTACTTGAATATATTTAATCATCTTTATATTTGTCGATTAAAAAAATTGGTGATTTTGCAATCATAAGACAATTCCTTTAAAGTGAATGTAAAAAGTTATACGCGATAAAAGATAATAGTGTTTAATTTTACCACTTTACCTTTATATTTCTTTTATAGTATTGACAACGCAAAAATCATACAACATTCTTATAAGTTATAATATGGAAATGTGCACAGGATAATTGTAATTTGTAGAAGCTTAGGTATTTCACAATTTTGTCATGACGTTAGGTAAGTTGTAAAAGCTTAAAATATTCTATATTCTAAATTTTTACTTAGCCCCCACTAAAAGAAAAGTTATGGATCCATCACTGTTCATATGATGCATACAATTAAGGGAGAAAGTGGAGAAACAAGAATCAAGAAAAACTTTGGAGAAGAATTCTAAGCAAAGTTTAGAATGACGGGAGAACACTGGACAAGTTTGTGCCTGTGAGTATGAAATCTGTGACTTGCAATAAAAGAAAGACTATATTAGCCCCATGGAGCCTTTTCATTCATTTTCTGTGAACAATTTTGACCTACATATTACAACTCATCTGGATAAATCTAGTATGTCCAATTCATAACTGCTGAATATTGGGCTTTAGATCTTGCCATGAACACTTAATATTAATGACATTCAGGTTGCTTAAAAAATCTTGAGATGAAGTACCTGCATTCAGTGGAAGGAAAAGTAAAAGGAAAACACGCAACTCTGAATCAGATCTATAAACATATAATACCTGTCCACAGTTCCAGCTATTATTATGATTTTCTCCATCATTATTGTCTTCTCCGTTTGACAAATTATGCTTGTTGTTATAGGTCACCAAATCAGCTAGCGTGAACCCATCATGAGCACATACAAAGTTAATACTATTCCACGGTTTTCTTCCTCCTCCCTGGATCAAAGATACAAGTAATGTAATCTCTACTACAAGAAAGAAGAAGGAACAATTAAAGCAGATGGCAATAAAAGACCTAAAGATACACAATTTAGCTGAAATAAATACTAATGTCATGAGCGATAATAAAATATATATCAAGCAAATCTGAAGACAGCCAAACAGGACGCTTTCTGCACAAATGGGGAAAAAAAAAAAAAACAGACCCATTGAAACAATAATGACTGAGTCTGTGACAATAAATCAATAATAATTATCACAATAGTAAGAGTATATATGTGGGAGTTTATATACAAAAGAAACAATTGTTGTAGTGTGTCAAATGAGACAGCAAATAAACCTGATATAAATTAGGACTTCCGCAAAGGCATTCAGCAAATGCTCCAGCAAAGCCATCTGTACCCTTGATAAACTGGCGCACTGTGTCTCTATACTGCAAAAATTAGATAACTCATAAACATCACCACAAATACACTATATAATTTACAATTTGTGGATCATGTATTACTCAGAACATATGTGAGCATATTGGTTAAAGAGACATACATAAATGCAAAGCAGAGAATTAACGTAGGTGGGGGGAGAGGGAGCTTGTGGAGGAGCGAAAGCATTTGGCTAAACATAAACAGTCCATAGACTTTGGTTAAATTCTCAGCGTTTTAGCTTGTGTGAAGGAAACCAAGAATATTCTCATTAAATGTATACATATGACCATTTCTCCAGTTGTCCTAGTAATTGATTATACATAATGCAGACTGGTCTGGAAAAGGAGAGAATTCATTGTAATTTAGTCATAAAAAATAATTGACCACTTTTTTGCCAGTTCATAATCCGACATTTTATTCAAGATTGATTTAAAAAAACAATGACACTTTTGTGTAGTTTAAGTGATCCACTCAGCAGATCCTGTCATAAATTAACATTCCAGAAATAAATATTGAAGACATAAATTACATACAAAGTTTAACTGCATTTCAATGTTGACAAGTTCATATAATTTAAAACCAGGTTATTTTCAATAAAAGAGGAACCTGATGCAATTATTATTGCAGTTTCACTTAAATAGGCTACAGGATGCATATGATATGATGCAATAGAACAGATGCTGTTGTGATATTTGTGTCTTTTGATATCAAGTTCTATTTTCACAAAAGATAACTCTATTTCAAGCTGTGCTACTGCATGCTTTTGTTACAGCAAAATAACGGTTAGAATCCAACAGTTACGTTTGCACTGACCTTCCCATTCCATTCTGACCAAATACCCCAGTGAGGGAAAGTGCCAACTTGGTAGAGGCCTCCAGCATCCCAGGCTTCAGCTATAAGCTACATAAGAGAAAATTATGAAGCTTGGCCTGTTAGCTAACTACTTCCAAATGAGTGAAAAACTAATCTAAAAAACAGATAATGATGATTACAATGACCAATAAAATACTAAAGCATGGCCAAGTCCAAGGAATTATGTTAGGCACTCAATATCGATGAGAGGCAAGACAGTATACATCACCTAGAAGGAAACACTACTTTAAATAGCTGCCTTTAACCTGTGACTATTCTAATTCAAAGGTGAGATAAGGTAATAAAGACCAACAGTTAGCACCTATTCCAAAAAATAACAGCTCAATCACCTAAATAATTTCTATGACCAGTTTAGCTCATCTCTTTTTAAATTACCTAATCAGTATATTCATCTATTAAATCAATGGACTTTCACTTGTGATTCAAGTTCCAGAAACATAATGATTCTGCTGTTTCCCTTACTTCTTTTCTCCTAAGTCACCCTTATTCCTTGTGTTGCCCAATGCCCCTTAAAAACATCATTTTTCATTGTTTCACTGAAAACAATTTGTATTAATCACACACTGTAACCATAAGAACCACAGTCATGACCAGCAAGGAACACCTAGTTTTCCTTTCATTAGTTTCTTGTAGCAGAAATGTCAGAATTCACTCCTCTTTTCGGATATGAGAAAAATCAAAGCAATCTTTCCACTCTAACCTGGCAAGTTGCAAATCCCAAATCATCAACAAAATCAAGCTTCATTTAAATATCAGCAGAAAACATAATTTGTATATTTGAATCCATTTATCTGTCATGTACACAGCAAATAGACAGAGACCATATGTAGAGAGAGAGGTTTATATGTACAACCCCATATAACTTAGAGAAAATCCCAATTTCCAATCCAACAGGGTCCGTACTATCATTTTGGTGAAATCTGTTTATTTTTTGGAAATTACCTTAAAAGATTCCTTCATTTTAGATGTTACTTTATACACTTCAAAAACGAATTTGGAAAGCAAGGAATTAAGGATACAGTGTATTTCCACAAACTGATAACAAAGAAAGGTACACAATTGATTGGAAAAAATTAAGTTGGTAAACCTTCACTCCACGAAGTATAGGATCGTTGCTGATCAAGTCAATTAATGGTGGACTGCCTAGAGGGGTTCCAGTTGTCAGCAAGTCACCTTCTATTGGAGCACCAAATACATTAGTTGCATCCCAGAGACTGGTAACAAGCAAGGAGAGGAAATAAAAACAGTAAGATCTATCAGTCTCCAGAAAATTTTTAGAAACAAAGCACTATATATTACCTGCTACTCCTGGTCATAATGGAAGCAAGATCAAAGCGAAAACCATCCACATGCATTTCCGTAACCCAATATCTATCGTACAAGAGAAAAATAGTAAATCTTCAATTAGCAACTTGTAATAACCCAAGTAAATAACAATTGAAACAAATCAACCAGATTGTAATAAACTGAAAGAATATATAATCATGCACTGCATAAGAGTAAAAGGTATGGCCTTGCTAATGTGAATTGTATAAGTGAAACTTTAGTTGTTGATAGCAGACTAAGAACTTAATCACTAATCTAGGATCTACATTTTATATGTTCCCTGATGCTTTAAGGTATGGTCTCACACACACACCTCTACATCTGAAATTTATGATATAATTTATAAAGCATGCATGTAATCATACACCACTAATGCTTCAGCTATGTACACAAGTATGTAAATGCCCATAGGCATGAAAGTCGACAATCTTTAAATAACTGAGACATATAATATACAGAAAGAGTCTTAATATTATTTATAAGAAAATCCACGAGAAATATATTTCATATTCATTGGAATCATACCTTAAGCAGTCCACTATAAATTGTCGTACAACTGGATGGCTGCAATTGAATGTGTTCCCACATCCAGAATAGTTATAGAACTCCCCCTAAAAATTCACATAATTGTAGATCTAGTAATCTAGTTTACATTATCCGTGATATATAATTAGAATTAGAAGAAACAAAAGGTTACAAGAATAAATTTAAAAAATTTGAAATATTCAGAGTTACAAAAACCTAATCTGCAAAATTAACTACAATCTATAAGTAAAGACGCTGACCTTAAACAAAATTAGAGTTTTATTAGTGTCAGTTAGTTATTAAAAAATTGGAAATAGTTTTACCAAGAATCCCCTTCTTATAATTATACTACATTCCAGTATAATATTTGAGTTCTTCCTCTTCCAACAAACAACAACAAAGCCTTCTCCTACTGGATGGGAAAGTTTTGAGTAATTACAAGGCTTGAAAATTTCTAACTGATGGGCCATTTACAGTAAATAGAAGAAGGAAAAATGTGGAAGGGCCAGTTGAATCAGGCCAAGAGAGTCAAGGAGTTGGGCCTGATAATCAAGGCCTATGAGTATATGAGAGAAGAAAGAAGCTGGAAGAAAAAGGGGGTTGTGGAGAGAGAGGAAAATTAACAGCAAGAACAGGTGGCATGAGAGGAGCAGAAGAAGAGGAATTCTGCTAATGATTAAGAAGAGAAGAACTAAAGGAGAAGGAATGGAATGGCACGGTAGAGAGTATTTGAGGATTACATATGGTCCAGTAGTCTTTTGACTGATTACGGGAATTTTCCCTGTAATTTGGCAATTATCTCATATTTTCCATAGTATATTCCTGATCTGTTTATCCAAGGAGCTGAGTTCTGCTAGAGAAATTCAGTCTTAACCCCAACTTACTAGAGGAAACAGGGAGTAAAAATATTGAACTCACTTTGGGTGCTACCATGTAATAGATACTGTTGTCAACACCTCTGAAAGAAACAATGGGACCGTTCTCATTCCCTTCAGCTGTATGATTGAAAACAACATCCATGATAACCTGAAGCAGTAAAAATAGCAATGAAATCATAATTTCACTTAAAAAATAAAAAAGGAGCAGAAACGAGTGAATGAAATGAAATCATATATATTTCTGGTAACCTCTATTCCTCGTTTGTGTGCCTCTTTGATCAGGAATTTAATTTCATTAATCCCATCACGGCCACAATTTCTTATGCCAGCAGATGAGTATCTGATCATTGGAGAGAAGAAATTGATGGTTGAATAGCCCCAAAAATTGACCCTACAACAAAGGATAGCATTATCATATAGTTAAGATAAACATTAAGAGAAGTCCAAAAAAGAATTGTTAAGAGCCACAGATGTAGAGTACCATCCAATGAGATCATGAACTAATCAAAATAAGCTATCAGGTTAGAAACAAGATTATGATATAGCACTTCGCAAGATGTGAGACATCATGGGTTAAAAAAACTATCTCAAAAATGAACCAAAATATGACTAGAAGTTAAGGCTACTCATGGATAAGTTATTTGAATAACTTAACCTTAACTATATAATCATATGACAAATGGTTATTACAACTAAAGTATAATCAGTTAAGAAAATCTGGTTGTATAGCTAGCTAAATAACCGGGTATATATCCCAAAACCAGTTATATAGCCAGTTCTGAATATCTACCAGATTTCAAAAAATATCTTTTATATTTAGTACATTTTCACAACTAATAATGATTCATGTTTACACCCACTTATAAATTATTAAAAGGTGGCTCGATAGGCCCACAACCTTGCTAGGATAAACTCTGATACTATATTAAGAAGTATACTTTTAGCTTAACTCATTCTTATAAAGCCGGTTTTGTAAGGTTGAATTAGGTTTAAAATTCACCTCTTAAGAGTTATAACAATCACTTGTGAGTTAATTTTATCCCCATTTTTAATTAACTGGTTAAGTCATACTAACTAGTTAATTATGCTTATAGTTATTCTTTTATAACCGGTTATTAAAATCACTCCTACTAAAAGCTGACTTGAAGATTCCAATATAACCAGAAGTCAATGATAATAACAAGTTTTTCATTGACAAAATAACTCCCTTACCTGTAGTCCCCTTGTACAGAATTGTAACTGTAGTATTCCAGCTCATTGAATTCATGACATGGCATTAATTCAAGACAATTTACTCCAAGTTCCTGCAAAAACAAATAAAGCCAAAATGAAAACAGTTTCATTATGGATTAGCAAACATTTTATACATTAATATCTGCTTTGTGCAGTAGAGCAATATGGAGGCAAAACAAATAATGTAGAACACCAAGCTCACGAAAAAAAAAAAATATTGTAGACTCAACAGCATAGGAGAATAATATGGGTTTAGGGTTTAGGGTTTAGAGACTCAAACTAGACTATGTCTACCCCTTCAAGTTCATTTAAATCATGCATTGTGTTATCTAACTGAAAATTACGTCTTTGGCTTAGATAAAGACAACCTTATACCGTTGAGGATTTCATTGCCATTAGTTCAGAAATTCACAATCTATTAGATTGAACAAAATAAAAATACTGGACTACTTTTACGTAAAGATTTGTAGAAATGTCACAAGGAACTCTTCAAATTATCTTAAAAAATTATCAGAAACTTCACCTTTAAGTGGTCAAGCTTCTCCACCACACCAAGATATGTACCAGGGAACTTGGTGTTGCTCGACTCATGCTTTGTGAACCCTCGCACATGCATCTCGTATACAACAAGATCCTTTTGTGGATACTTCAGAGGCAAATCTCCTTCCCAGTCAAACTAAACGAGTTGCACAACATGAATAAAAAGTGAAACATAATTTTCAAAAAGTTACAGCTAAAACGAAAAACCATTAAAACAAATAAAGCACCTCATCATGATCAGAAGGTACCATGCCAGCCATCTGGGGCCAGCAGTTACCATTAGGCCCTAAAGCCCCAAACTCCCCTCTGCTTATAACTGCCTAGACAAATGTGTAATACATGTTAGGTCCACTCCAATAACTAAAAAGAAAAACACAAAAAAAAAAAAACATCAATAGATGGAGTTTTGTTGCCCCACTCTTCACCAGCATCCCAATTTTTACAAAATAATCAAAACAAGAAGTGTCCAAACTGCAGAGGAACTAACTTTTGCATAAGGGTCCAACACTATACGAGAAGAGTCATAGTAATGCCCCTCCAGAGGAGAAAACTTGCCATCAAATTTGTATCCATAAAGCATGTCACTAAAATCTCCTTTCAGGAAAACATGCCAGATGCCTCCAGTCTTATTTATCAACGGATCAAGAGGAACAGCCTCCGTCACTCGATTCTGCAACAAATAAACTCAAACGGTCAACACCCACAAGCTCCCACCGAATTACATTTTCAGAAGTTTTAGTCTGTATTTGGTTGATCGTTCGCAGAATTGAACTGGAATAAAAGTGATTTTTAAAGTGACGTAATCATGAATGAACGTTTTTATTCCTAAAGCAAGTTAAGAGTACAACAACTCAGCATCAAAATTGTTACTAAAATTGCTTCAAGTTGAGACCTAGAAACGTTTCGTGGACATGAAACAACACATGCAAACATTGTAAAGTTTTTTTAGAGCATCGAACGTGAATTCAAATTCAAAAGCGGATTATTAAACTCATTCTCGGAGATTGGGACACGGAGAGAGGAGTAGTGACTCACATTCTGAAAATCGGAGAGAGTAAACAAACAGAGAGTGGCGGACAGTGCGTTGAGAGAGTAAATGGCGAAATTGACCCCACCGTCTCGAACGGTGGCGCCGAAGGGGGAAGGGTAGCCTCTGGAAACTTGAAAGAGAGTCTCCAATTGCGGCTTTTCCACCACCGCGGTTTCGGTGTCGAAAGCGCCGCCATTCCCAGCAGCGCGAGTCTTGGCCACTGCGCGAATAACGGAATCGCTCTCATGCAATTGGGAGAATCTGTTGGCGAGAGAAACTCTAACTGTGACAGCGCATCGAGGGAGGACGGTGAAGGTAGGAGCAAAGAGTGAGGGCAAAGCGAAGCACTTCATTGTTGATCAAAGAGGTGTGGTGCAGGGGTTTCAAAGATGGGGAGTGTGATGAGTAATAGTGAAGGTGAGGGATACTACGGACATTGTTGAATTGAAATATCAGCATGCTTCTTCTTCTTCATCATCATCGTTTCTTGAACAGAACACATTCTCTTTGAACGCATATACGACACCGTTTCAATTCAGACAAACGACGTGTTTGTTCGCGCTTTCTGGTGGGCGCCACCACCTTCTTTTCTTTGCCACCGTTTGTTTGTTACTCCTGCTGCACTCTGTTGAAATCATGTTTGGGTTTTGTTTGGAAGTGGAGTGGTTTTTTGTTCTTCCTTCCCCTTATATTTTTCCACTGCACCCCTTTTTTTTTATATTGTTCGTTTTTATCCTTTTTTATTTATTTATAAGCCATTCAACCTTCAAATTATTCATTCAAGCCCTCCATTATTATTTATTTTCAACATGGGATTCTTCTTAAAGGATTTGGCCAAAACTAAAGATTAACTAATTTCTAAATTGTCTAATCCAAAATGATAACTTTATATAATTTTAAAGAAAATTGTTTCGAATTATATAAGTCATAATTATAGTGTATTGACTTAATTTGAAATAAACACATCACTAGAATAATTTCAGATAATGTAATCATAGTTGTCATTTTAATCTTTGGATTCTAAAATTTGTTTAGTTATTCCTCAAACACTTTAATTATGAATTTTAAATTCTGCAATAAATTTATTACATAAACAATTTGGATTTTTTTTACGCTAATGAACATGGAGGAAGAAATGATGAAGTGAAATAAAAAGAATAAAAACTTCCAAAGTATTCCACAGATAATTTTTGGGCAATTATTTTCTGTACTACTCATTTTTTAACTTATACCCTATGATTGATTGAAGTGACTGAATTTCCCCGTCACCTTATCCCTCGCTACACTCACCATCGTTGTTGTCACCGCAACGGTCAGCGTCGTTGTACTGTTACCATTGCAGAAAAGGAGAACACTGCAAAATAAAATAAAAAAGTTGTTCTGGAAGGTTCTTCCTAAAATACAACTCATGGATTATAAAAAGTTTGTTTTGAAAACTTATTTAGCAAAAATGTATTCCGAAAAAGTATTATATACGTTTCAAAAAGCTTATTATGAAAATTTTGTTTTGAAAAACTTGTTATATATTTTGTTTTTAAAAAATATTATTATAAAAATCTTATTTCTTCTAAAAAAATATGTTTAGGAAGGTATCTTATGAAAATTTATCGTAAAAAATTTTTCAGTACACGAAATCCAAAAATCACTTTAAAAACAAAAGATAAAACAATCATTTTTAAATTTGTGGGGTACAGGATTAGAATTGGGGGAGTAGGAAGAAATGACCTAATTTTTTAGACGAATTTAAAAAATAGGGTGGCTTTGGAGGAATGACAAAATTTATACCCGCTCATTTTTTAACCTGCACTCCCACAATTCAATGAAATAATAAGAGAAAAAAATTCATTCTAAAAAACTTCTTTTGAAAAACTTATTTCAGAAAATACATCCTGAGATGTATTATCTACATTTTGAAAAGTTTATTACAAAAATCTTGTTCTCAAAAACTTGTGTTCAGAATGTATCTCATGCATTATAAAAAACTTGTTCCAAAAATCTTGCCATGTTTTAAAAACGAGTTTCCATATGTATTTTATGAATTTTGAAAAAAAAAATCAGGATAGGTAATTCGAAAGTTACTTTTAAAAACAGTAAAATGGTAATTTTAAAAATTATAGCGTAAAGGTTAAAATTGAGGAGTGACAAAAGGAATTGCTCAAAACTCAAGTTTGAACCTGATTCTAAGGCGATCCAAGCCCATTAGTTTGGTCTTTACTGGGCTATCAAATAGGGCCGTTTCAAGACTGCTTCTTCCTGCACCTCCATATCATCTTCCTGCACCTCCATAATTTTCAAAATTTCAATAATAGACATGAGTAAATTACAAAATTATCCCTGCTGTTGTAAAAGAAGGTTTTTCATGGAAGGGGTGCGGTGCATTTCTAAACAGCGATGAAAGGTGTCGCAGTGGTGGTGGGAGGTTCCTACGGTGTTGGAGTGGGGGGTTGAAGGCACTTTGGGTGGCCGTCGGTAGTTGTGGCTGAAAAACAACCATTGTCATCTTCGTCGAGGTATCTGTTATTCATTTTTTCTAATTTCCACGGATTGTAGAAACCGTAGAAGTTTAATATTTACGGATTCTGTAAGCCGTAAGTTTAAAATCAAGATTTATACCTCTTACGGATTACACAAACTGTAGTTATTATAACATTCGGAAGAGCTTACGGTTTGTACAAACTGTAAGTGCATAGGTGTATAAGAGAACTCTACGGTTTGTAGAAACCGTAGAAGCATTTGTATTTTTTTTACTGCTTACGGCTTATACAAATCGTAGAACATTTTTTTGTCTACGATTTATAGAAGTCGTAAGAACATATTTTTCTGTTCTGCGGTTTGTAGAAACCGAAGAAGAACAGTAGCAAATTTTTTTTTCTTCTGCGGTTTGTACAAACCGTAGAACAGTAGAAATTTGTTTTTTCTTCTGCGGCTTGTACAAATCGCAGAACAGAAAAAAATTTCTACTGTTCTACGGTTTGTACAAACTGCAGAAGAGAAAATTTGAATTACCTACGGTTTCTACAAATCGTGGAACAGTTTGACAGTGAAAAAAAAGTCGACCACCGTCGTCCTCCGCCACCAATCCACCACAACTACCTCTACAATCTAAAATTAAACTTACAATGATGCTTACCTTCCTTTCAATTACTTGAATGGGTGCCAAAATGATGGAAGTTGAAGTTTGTGGGTTACGGTTTTCACGAACCGTGAATGGAGAACAATGATGGAGAACCAAGCCAACAACCAAGTAACCAAGGTGCACTCAATGTAGATTTGCACTGGCAAACTGGGATACAAGCACTGATAGTGGAGGTGGAGGTGGAGGACGAGATGCAGCCGCCGTCGAATGGGGTGCAGTGGCAAAGTTGAGGAATAAAGGATGTGAAGGGTGGTGGAGGGTATTATAAGGTATGAAATGTTTTAAAAAGGGTTAAATGGTAAATTTGCCTAAACTATGGAGGTGCATGAAGAAGCAGTCCCGTTTCAATAATTCTTGGATGGACGAAGAGAGACGTATTGTTCCTGCACCTCCATAGTGTATTCCAACACCTCCATAATTTTAAATATTCTAATTTTAGTTATTAAGAAAAGTCTTAAGTATTGGAAAAATAAGTTAAAGGCAAAGGATAAGAGACAGAAGGATTGTGGAGATACAAGGTTGCGGCTATCAAAGGTAGCAGTTGAAGAACATTTTATAAGTGTTGGAGCGGCTGTCGTTCATGGGTTGAGAGAGGGATAGCTGAGAAAAATTTTTTGTTCAAGGTAACTGCAATTCATTTTATTTATTTTTTTTTTCGGATTGTCTAATCTGTAATGATAGTGTTTTTTTCCATGAATTGCATGTTACACAATCCACAATGCACTTAACAAATATTATTATTGGAAATTGTATAATTCATAATATTTTTGCCTTCACCTTCATTATTAAGGATTGAACAATCCGCAATTCATTGAAAAAAATTTGCAATTGCGGATTGTACAATCCGTAAGTCTTGAAATTTTAATTCAAAATTGCGGATTAAAAAAAATTATAATTGCCAATTATAGAAACCGTAATAACATTAATTAGGAATTTTGTATGTTTGTTTTGATTTGCTTGTTTGTTTCTTTTGAATGATTTATTTAGTCTAGGATGGAAAGAGAGTTTTGGAATAAAATTTTTGAAGAAGTAGATAAAATATCATAGATGAAAGAACCACATCAAAGTGTTGTTATGGTTAACGAACATGGATGTGGTTTTCATTTTTCAACAAATGAGGTAAATGAAGTTGGTTATACTAAACGTTGTTATTGGATAAAATGTGATAGTGTCCCTGAAATTTGTATGAATGTTATATTTAGGTATTTTTTTTACTAAAGATCATTTACTTGAATGGGTTCAGAAGATTGTTTTTTCTCTTAGGTTTATGATTGTTATATTGAGATCTGATAAAGAGTAACGAGTCAACAAGGAAGGAATATGCATAATAGATGACACATTGTCTAATATGATCATTAATGTTATTACTGGCAGATGGAAAGAGTTTGTATCTCTGTGTCATCTCTCAACAAAGGTTGTAATTAAGCCATTGTCAGGAACTTCATAAGCAATCCTACAAATAGGAAGCAATCCAGAATTTTCTACAAAAACATAAACTCGTGGGTAAGGAATGTCAAGTTTATTTAATTTTCTTCTATGAGAGACCAATTTCAATTCTCCCAATTTCTATATAAAACAAAAAACAATACAATTCATATTCACAATAGTCATGTAACTAATTAAATTTAAACCAACCACCAACACAATATAAAAAATTATAAATATTTTATTTCACTACTCCACAGTCTAGATAATATGATCAGGGTAGTACTCTACATCTACCACTACAACATCAAATTAAATTTACAATAAATCTTACCTTTATTTCAATTGATTGTATAACTGTCAAATATCCAATCTCCAAATTTCTCGTCCCTTTGTGAGTGGAAAATGACTATGGCTGTGTCATCCAAACTTCGTCCAAACTTTCAACTTGGCTATGGCTACATTATGTCGTCCAAAGGAAAGGTGCAGTAGCAGCTGCAGCAGCAAGTGTGTAGGAGGTGCAAAACGGCAGAAGAAGAAGAAGTGTGAGGGATAGAGGTGCTGAGTGAAAGGGATAAAAAATAGGGTTGGATTAAAATAAATTTTAAATGGGTAAAATTGTAATTTGATATTTATTATAGAGGTGCATGAAGACACTATGGAGGTGCAGGAAGAACCCGTCACGAAGAGATGGTGTCCTTTTCTTCACATCTCCTGTCACTTCTTTTTAAAAATTGTTTTTTGCATAATTATTGTTTTCGAAAAGAATCAGCATGAACAAAACTGTGAAAATTAGCTTCCATAATATATTTATATTGAAATATATTACACTATTAATGTATCTACTTTATATTACAAATTAAAATCAAAACTTGAAGTATATCATACTCTTAATTAGTTTCTTAACTTGACAATTTCAGTATTTTCACTTTTATTTTCTTCAAAGATGAATTACACACACTATCTAATAATTAGCCAAAAATATTGTCAATCATTTCATCTATAACACTTTATCTTTTATTATGTAATTAATATTTTTATGGTTTATTTCTCTCAAATTATTCTCTTTTATTTTTATTTCAAAATTGATTATCGATAGTTTCTTTTGAGATATTATAATTAGTTTAAAATGATTTGTGTAATAAGTTGTATTAATTAATCAATTTAAAAATAAAATATAAGTTATAAATTTATTCATTTTTTGTAAATTTTAATTATATTATCATTTATATATTCAATATTTCCTTTTATTTTCGTTGTTTGATAACTTTTCCTTCTCGAGTCACGTTTGCCATATTTTCACATATGAAGGAATTCTTTTACACAAGTTTCACGTAAGTTTATGACAAGGGCACTTTATCTTTATTTTTTCAATATATTTTATGTATGTTTAATATGGCTAAAAATAAATAATGTGAATTCCACTTTCACATAAAATTTTATCTTGGTATAAAAAAATTCAGGAGAGATTCAATTATAGAAAATAGAAGGAAACAGTCTATTTGTGTAGCTCAAATTACAAAAGGTTGATTTCCAAAGACTTTCCAAACACATAATATATTAGCAAAAGTCACATGTGATTTCTGCATTTTTATTATATTTTATTAAGTTAAATTATTATTATGTCTATTATTGTATATATTATTATGTATATTAATTTTCATATATGTTAATATATATTTATTTATGTAATTTTTTAAATATTTTATTTAAATTTAAGATATTATTTAAATGACTTAAGTTTTTTTAAAAAATTGAAGTTGTCAATTAAAAAAAATATAGATGTGGGAGAAAAGAGAACTTCAAAATTATTAAAAAAATAGAGTGCAAAAGGAATAATTTTAATTAATCATTTAAAAATAAACATAAAAATAACATAATATATATTATAGGTATATTAGGAATTAAAATGTATATATTAACTATAAAACCTCTATATGTTTATCCACATAATGCCATAATTCTTAAACTGTTTATATATTTTATTATTATTTACTTTCTATAAACCGAAGAAATAAAAAAAAAAAATTGGAACAATTTAAAAGATGATTTATTTTGACTCATTTTCCTTTTTCTTCTTTTCTTCCATCTTTTATTATTATTTCTTCTTCCATTCCATGGGATCATAACTAGTATTATGATGATCCGGTGGACCAAACCGTAAAAACTGCCAATGTTACGTCTCGCCATTCAAGGCTAAAGTTATCTGAGCATCACGCGCACGTGAAGCGTCTGTTCGAAAAAGCACACTCCAATGACGCTCGTGCTCCACACGCTCCAACAAAAGCGTGGGTCGACGGTTTTACATGCTGACAAGTTTGATCCCACGAATCTGTACTTGGTGAGTGTGATTCCATTTTTTACCCGACACAAACCTCTGATTTCTGCAACCTCTCTGCTTCTTCTGCACAAAACTACCACCGTTGCTTCTGCATGGCATCACACTTTAAAAAAAAAAAAAAAAAAGTGATAACATTTCTAAATCATTACTTTTGTATGTGTGCAAAACAAGTTTATTTCTCTCGCATGTGATTCCAGAGTCATTGTCAATAATTAATAATAACCTTCAACATAGAATCGTGTGCTACTTATATCTTCTCAAATGTTGTGAGATAATTAATGTATTTGTTAGATAGGGAGTGTGAGTTTTGGAAATTCTAGCAAAAAAAATAAAAAGCTTATACTTTAAAAAAGTTATACTTTTTCAACATTATACTTATATTAAAATGATATGATTTTATATATTATCCATGTTCCGCAGGATTAGTGTTAATAAAATTATATAATCTTTAAATTAAATCGTAAAAAATAATTAGATTATAATGTTTAGATTGACCTCTTAGATAAATGAATCAGTTCAAATAAAATATAATTTTAATTAAATGTTAATATAATTAAAATTTTATCTTTCTATTTATATTATATTAAAATCAATATAATTAAAATTTATCTTTTTTTAATTTTAATTTTACAACAACACTGGGTGGATTTTAATTAAAATAAATCACAAATCCAATTAAAAATTGAAAGAAGATTTTTACATTCATACACAAATAAAAAAAAACATTATTTAAAAAATAAAATTTACTATTCATATTATGATTTCAATCAATCTTAATCATAATTTCAATTTTAATTTATCTACTTGTTTATGTACTGAAAACATTTCTTTCATTTCTCAAATATCTTCTATTTCAGAACACTTTGACTCCTATGTTGTATTCTACAACTTATAATTATCCGTAATTTCACTTTTATTTATACTTTGTCAAGTAAACCTAGGTAGATAAAAATCATTAGTTAATAAAAAGAACGTGGTCCTTATAGTGGTGAAGCGTTGTTAAGTACGTCTTTACCAACTAGTTTTTTTATTAATGACTAACGAATTAAGCCAGACAATTTTCAAAAGCAATGGAGAAGTTGTTGAGTTTACCTAATGAAAATGTTTTGATACACGGATTAGTCAAGTAAGAAGACGTTAGGCGTGTGATTAGAAAGATTATTGACGATAAGTAGAGAACAAACAAAGTTTAGTTTAGAAGGTGGGATTTGAGTGTTTGAAAGATAAAAAATGAGTAGGTGATAGATGAAATTGCAAGAAAGAGTGGAAGGTGAAGAATATTGTAATGGTGATGATTGGTAAGTGTTGGGAGAGTAAGAGAGTGATTTGCGGCAAGGGATCCCTAAGGTGCGATAAAAAAAGTGAGGTTTAAGGAAGGGAAAAGTGAGTGTGGAGAGAAGAAATCACGGGTGTAGTGTCCCAATCTTCATGTGAGTGGTTAGTAACTAATCTGCATCAACCCATGTGAAGTGACTCAGAAGACTTGACCGGTAAAACTGAATTTTTTAAGTTAAAAATTGTTTGCATCGGTCTACATATATAAATAGTAACTGTTCTTCTTGGCTTCGGCGTCAACAATAAATAAGGTTTATGGAAATTGATGTGATGAGAAAGCAAAAGAGAATATGAAAATACGTTATGAATGCATGCGATGATGTGATGGGAGAGGAGAGAGAGAGAGAGAGAGTTGCATACGGAAAAGTACTACGGCGTTCTCCCACAAACTCCGCCCTCTGCACTAACTTTCTTTTGCTTTTGTACGGCCACAACTTTCTGTTTTGCTTTTTCATTTTTTTTACACTACAACATATATATATAAATAATTAAATAACTAAGTTAATTATGAATGAAAAAACAATAAAGATATAGTTAATAAAATATAATTAATGTTGGATACCGACTTAAAAATGATAATCAAATAAAAAAATCGAAAATTCGACATAAGAAAAAAAAGAGAGTATAACTTTAAAGTACCGTACCACCATAGAGTAACTCTGTCGCATCATTAATGCCTCATCAAGAATTTGAGTGCTTCGAGTAATTATCAATATGGTGTCATGTTAAATTTAACTGATTTTATTTCAATTAATTTTAAAACCATATTTAGGTATATTTTAAATCGAGTTTTATTTGTGACAAAACTTGATAGAAAATTAATATTATTCATGTTAAAACTATTTTATTGTTTATTATAAATATACACTTAGAGAATATAGTTAGTTTTTGTTATTATCTGGGTAATGTTTTTAGATGTTTTTGTTTAACATTTATATTATTACTTATTCTCTATTTAAAAAGTAAAATAACTATATATAAAAACCTGATCGATTATATATATAATAACGTAATTGATTATATATACTTTTATGATTATTTATAATAAAAAATATTTTATTAATTATTTTAAATTTTTTAGTGTATATATATATTTTTAAATATTTATTATTTTAAAATAAAAATAAAATATATTTTATATTTTATTTGGTTATAGTTGAATTAAAAAAAATTATTGAAAAATCAACTTTCCCGATAAATCACTGTATAAAAGAGAAGAAAGTTTGGAAAGAATTTTTTTTTTTCGTATTTTATGGTTTCGTTTTTCCAACTTCCCTCTCATTTCTGGACCTGGTGTGTTTCCATTATTACATAATTTATTGTTTAGAGTTTCGGCTAAGATATTTATATTTGAGATAATAGATTTTATTATTATCACATTATTTTGTACCATATTTATGATTTAGCATAATGCATGATTTATCTGTTTTTACATTGTAATTATATATTTATATAAGTTATTTAATTATTAATATTTTTTAAATTTAAAATTCAGTTATAAATTAAAAGAGGTATAATTAGAATCACATCTAAATATTTTATTATTAAAATGAAAAATTTATATAAATAGAACAAAAATTATATAATTATAATCACATCCTAGGTCTACTCATATATTAGGATCATAAATGAAGATATTCAGATGATAAAAGTCAAAGGAGATTTATATAGATAATTATGGTTTGAAATATAGTCGGTCAAAAAATACCATATGAATTAATTTTGTCATATGAGGACGACTGATTCATATATGTGTGGGACTATGTAGATTCACAGTTAAAAGTTGAAAATTGTATAATAAATACAAATCTCTAAGTTCGATTCAATGTACAATATTCTAAAATTATAATTAATTGTCAATTGTCTATATGTGAGAATCGGTAAAGTTATAATATGAGAATATTGATTGTGAAATATTATAGATACTTAATGATTGTGATATTACATGATATTTTTAAATATAAAAGTTAACATGTTTGTATCTTGTTTGAAATATAAAATATAAACTCATATTGATATTTCTTTTAATATTAAACATACACTATCTTTTTATTTGTATTTATTTTAAAATATATGATAATTGTATATTACATATAAATAAAAGATTTGATAGGTGATGAAACTATTCGATAAAATGATGATATATTTTACTATTTTATATTTAATTTATAGTATGCACATATTAAAATTTATATCACAAAATATATTTTTGAAATCTTAAATAAATGTGATATATATATATATATATATATATATATATATATATATATATATATATATATAT
>Ga0209489_103485_pt1 | contig 30616 bp, 17 predicted proteins | sample SiratrowhiteBW_FD_187527 | JGI IMG/M metagenome (GOLD analysis project Ga0209489, IMG submission 187527) | Root nodule microbial communities of legume samples collected from California, USA - Siratro white BW (SPAdes) (version 2) | ecosystem: Host-associated > Plants > Roots > Nodule | place...
AAATACCTATATAGGGTCATCACATCGAAACCCTAGCTATTAATGCGATCTCTTGAAACATTTTACCACATATTGATATGTTTAAATATTCAAGTTTTAATATAATATTGTTATCACTTTTATAACAAAAAATATTCTATGTTGTTAAAAAAATTTCATAACATTTTTCACTTATTAAGAGTAACATTTACAAAAATGTCAATATTTATTAAGAGTACTTATTAAGAGTAACTTATTAAGAAATAAATGTTGTGTCATTTCAGTATATTGGTTACACAACGGGCACAAGTTACTATTAAGTACTACTCTCCGTTTTGACAAATTGTCCCTGGTAGGCAATCTATTTAATAAGACTCTCCAAGCACATATCTTTGTATAGGTTCCACATTCAACATACAACTGGTCTAAACTTTTTATTGTCTCAACAGAGTTCAGCATACCTTAACCTAACTGAATATACCTTCATACTATCCTTGATCCAGACCCATCTATCTGCACCACTAAAATCTTTCTTCCAATTAGTATTATCTAGGAGGACAAGTAGTTCTGATAAATTCTCTTTCTCCTATGTGAACATTTCTCGTCTCCACAAGAAATTCCAATTACAAACTTCATTTTCCCATATTCCCAAATCACTTAGAACACTTTCTTTACACATCGAAATATTATACAATCTAGGGAACCTTTCTTTAAGTGATATATCACCTACCCACTTATCTTCCCAAAACCTAGCCTTTTCCCCCTCCTTAATCTCCCATCTAACATTATTATCAAACCAATTTGAGTGATTTTCAGCATCACACACTTTACAAAGATTTACCCACCAATTAGAGATTTTCCTAGTTGTTCTAGATGTGTTCATATCATGCCACGAACCATACCTAGATTCTAATATTTCCTTCCAAACCCCCATTTCCTCCGTCCCTAATCTCCACTTCCATTTGGCCAACAAAGCTTCATTAAATTTTCTAATATTTTTAATACCTAAACCTCCCACTTTCACAACATTGCATACCTTTGGCCACCCTACCCAAGCAATCTTCCTCCCCTCATGATCCCACCCCCATAAAAATTGGGATTGTAGAGTAATGATTTGTTTACACACCGCACTAGGAGCTTTGAAAAAAGAAAGGTGGAATAGAAGATTGCCTTTGGAGGGCATTTAGCACCGCCTTAATCAAACATACCCTTCTTGCCATGGATAGAAGATTTCCCTTCCACCTTGACAATCTTGGTTTAATTTTCTCTATAACCGGATCCCAGAACGACACTAGTCTATGGTTACCACAAATTGGCAATCTCAGATACCTAAAAGGTAACACCATCTGCAAATAATTAAGACACTTGGAGAAGATAGATGCACCTACAGCGCAAACCCCAACTGATCCAATAAAACTTTTGTGAAAATTTACTTTCAAACCTGAAACAATCTCAAAATAACTTAAACAACTTTAATCTCCATAATGCTTTGTATCTTGGGTTGGCAAAAGAATAGAGTATCGTTAGCGAACTACATCAAATTAATCAACCCTAACCAACCCAATCAAACCCTCAGCCACTATAAGGAATAAAAAGGGAGCCAAAGGATCACCTAGTCAAAGCCCCTTCTTAAGTCTAAATTGTTTAGTTGGGCTTCCATTGACCAGTACCGAGACTATTGCAGACTCTAAGCAAGATTTAATCCAAAGAATCCATTTACTATTAAAACCTAACCTTCTCATCATATACATAAAAGTCCCAGTCCACATAGTCATAAGCTTTCTCAAAGTCCAATTTAATAATCGCACCTCTTAATTTCCCTTTGTTAAGGTAGTCAACAATCTCATTTGCAACTAGAACACTGTCAAGTAAACCCCTACCACTCAAGAATGTCGACTAACATTTATCAATTACTGATGGTAAAACTCTCTTAATTCTATTTGCTAATACCTTAGAAATCACTTTATACACACGTCCTTACCAAAGATATAAGTCTAGTGTCTAAGAGAAATGTCATCCTAAATGATTTTCGTAACATTTATTTAATAAGAAGATGACATCTTAAAAATATTAATAAGTTCTTTTAGTAATATTTTCTTAACAGAGAAACAACACTATAAGATGTTACTAAAAAAAAGCAATAACATATTACATGTATCAATATACACAATAAATAACTAAGCAATGTGGTGGAGTGGAATATGAATAAGTCTTGATGCAATTTTTATATTTACTTTGAGCTTTGAGCTTTAGTTTTTTATTATTTTAATGATAATATTTGTTTTGAATATGGTATTAAATTAAATAAGATATGTGAAAAAAAATATCTGATTTTTAAGATGTACTTACATCGTATAATTTTCTATATTTATTTGTATAAGATTATCTGATTCTTTAGATTTATTTATATAAGATTATTTGTCTTTTTAGATCTATTTATATAAGATTATCTTACTTTCTAGATCTATTCAAATAAGATGACATCTGATTTTTTAAATTTATCTATAAAAACTTATCCAATTTTCTAAATTTAATTATGAAAGATTATCTAACTTTCTAGATTTATTTATAAAAGACTATCTGATTTTTAAATTTATTTATGAAAGATTATTTGACTCTTAAGATCCACTTTTATTTGACTCTGAAAGATCTATTTACATAATTGACAAGTTAAAAATAACATAATCATAAAAATCATTAAAAAGAGTATTAAAAAAATAAATATAAGATTGAGTTAATAAATATGTGATTGAGTATATTTTCAAGTATGAGGTTGCATCTACAAGTCTTTAGACTTAATATAAGTTGTTATTGAATTATTGAATCTTATAATAGAAATGGATTTGAGAACAAATATATAAGTTATTATATCTTATCAACTGAAATGGATAATATATTCGTAACATATTTTAATTACAAAATACCATATTATATTTATATTTTTTTACTGAATAATACACTTATTGTTATTTTAACTATAGATATCTTTTTAAAGTTAATCAAATTTAATTTAAGAATGAAGATGAAATGATAGAATGAAAGAATCAAATTAAGAAAATCAAGTTTATGGACAAATATAATATTAATAGAATAATCTGAAATAATTTAAAAAGTTTTTAATTATTTGTTTAGTCAAATAAAATTTAAAATTAAAACTAAATAGTATATATGAACTAAAAAAACCATTAAAATCAAATATAAATGATGATAGTAACTTCTAAAGCCTATAGTTTGAAATAAAATCAAAACTGCAAAGATTATGTAAAATAACTTGTATAAAATTATGTAATTTATTTGGATCTGAGATTCATTAGAAGCAAAAGCAATAATAAAATAAATTAGGAACGAAGAAAATCAAATAAATAAGTTAATGAATAATATTTACATAATTAAAGAAGTGATATAAGAACTTCAATTCAATAAGAATAAATAAAACAATACGGTATTACAAAACCATTGAATGAATTTGATTAAAGTTACGATTTATTAAGTTTAATATATTAGTTCATTTTAGAAAATATAACTAAAAACACAGATATATTTTGAAAGTGATAATACTGATAAATTAAATTTCATTTTAAGTAGGCTAGACTAGAAAATCAATTAAAATTCAATCTAAATTTAAATAATTAGATTGATATGAAATCTAAATCCATATTTTATTAAAGAAAAAGTTTGGAATTTTGTAAGTCCAAATTTAATAATTAAATTAAATTTTAAATTCACATAATATTTTTTAGAACAAAATAATTTGAATGTTCATAGATTCGTTTGATGTGAACTTTAAAATTAATAATTTTTTTAAAGATCATATTTAAATTCAAAATAATTCAAAATTCTTATATATTTTCTAAGAATAAATTTTATGATGAAAACTTGTTGTAATATTTGATATTTCATAAAATATAAAATTAATCAATAATTTTGGAAATAAGTTAGTTTTTCATATTAAATTGGAGTGTATGTGATTTTTGAATAAAAATAAATAATATATTATTTAAGTATTTAATGTTGTGTTAATTAAAATGTTGTTATATCAACATCAAATGATATTTTTCCTAGTGTGTCTTCATTTTACTCTCTCATAATTTATAGGTCTTGAAGTTTTCAATTTTCAAAAAGTTATTTGGTTTCTGGATACTATACTTCCTCTTAATTATATCGGGATATCTTTTATGATATTAGAATTCTGCTAAAATTGGTTCAGTATCTTTCCTGCATCTTTCTTTAGCTTTTTTTTAACAGACAAAAATAAATTAAATTAGAAAAGGAATACTTGAGGGATATTTCAACTCTTATACAACCTTTCCAGTCTGTGTATAAAGCACAGTTCAAACTAAACCGCAGAGCTAGATGAAGTAGAAAACTATAATACAAAAGTGAACATAAACCAAATTAACTCCATTAAGGGATGCAAGTGTAGAAGTCACATCCGCTCAAAAGAAGCACACACAAACCACTGCGATAGAAGATATATAATTACATATCAGTATTAATAAACGTGACAAAGTCAACAGTCCTGCACCCCTTATAGTTCAGATTCCCATTGCTCCACGGCTTGAGGTATAGACCGTCATCTCCAATTTGTGTGTACCTGCAAAGCAACCAAACTCCTATGCATCCTACCCACTCTCACCCTCCAAAACACCTCTAGGTACACTTAAGGTGATCTAAACTACACTATACCAACGATTAAAGACATTTCAGTGGAGAAAAGTACCAATCCGAATATGAAAATGAATTTCTCGTCCACTTATACTTGAACCACAACCAACCTTTTAACTGTGCTAAACAAAATATCTCTTCATCATCCACTATTCCACCGTTAAAGACCACCTTATTTCTATGGTTCAATATCTCTGACACAATAGCAACTCACATTCCTTTCCAGCCTCTATTGACACTCTGCCTTTGCCCTAGCAAACAGAAGCTCTGAAAGTGAATAGAGATACCTTCATGTCTAACTCACACATTCCTGATCCACCTCTCACATTGGTCCCAGACTCTTTGTGCCACCCTACAAGTACTGAATAAATGTTGGGCAGTTTCAATACCTTCACTGCATAGTGGACAACATACATTCCCTTCTTTGTGTTCCCCTTCTAACTAGATTTACTCTACTAAGAAGCCTATCAAGTAATAACCTCTAGGCACATATTATCGCTGATGGCACTACTATTTTCAGACTCCATAGCAACCTGAAAACCTCATGTGTAGGCATTACACCCTCTTTAATCAAAACATTGTACCCAGATTTAACTCTATAGACCTTTTAATCATTACCTTCCCACAAAAGTCTATCCTGACTCTCTGTTACATTGGACTATAAAGATCATGTCTAGCAACTGTCAAGGTGGATCAGTGGTTAGGTAACTATGTATCTATAATTTTTTTCATTGTCAGAATAATTAGTAATTAGATAACTCATAATCAACAGTAATTATGGTCAACAAAGTAATTTGGTAATTGTATTTAAAAATTTATAAAAAAACATTAATATATACATATATAATTATAATCAGCAAAGTAATTAGATAAATGTATTAAAAAATTCAAAAAAGAACATTAATATATAATTATTGTCCGAAAAATATCAGTTTTCTTAATAAATGACTGTTTATCTACCATAAAATACAAATTATATTTATCTTTTCAGGTATTTGCATTCAAAAAATAAAAAAAAATATTAATACGTATAATTATTATCTTAAAAATGTCACATTTCTTAATAAATTATTATTTAACTAGTACAAAATTATAGTTTTTGTATGAAATTTTTGTCTAAGTTTAAAATTTCATGATAATTACGAATATAAGTCGCTCAGGATTTGTATTATTTCTTTTAAATTTGATTGTATCAATTTTGAAGAAGTAGTGAGAAAGAGGTTTTTTTACATAATTATGGTATTTCTAAATGGTTTTTATGAAAATGGACAAATTTAAAAAAAAATGAAATTAGGTCAAGTGGTGTCAGTTGTGAAGATAAAAGTATTGTTTCTAAAGATAACTTCTATTTGAAAGAGATTTTTTTTTTTCATATTAGAAGTCATGTAGCACGATTTTAGTATTGAATTTTTTTATGAAGTTGAGCTAGGTGTACGACTTTAGCATTGAACTTTTTTTTGTCTGGAATTGGAAAATTTGTTTTCTGAAATTTTTTTGGACATGTTAATTTTTTTTTTATTTTTTATGGACATGTTATTTTTTTAATTCAATTTTTTTGAATATGTTAATTATTTTTATTTTTTTTCATATTTGTTATGGTATAATTGGATTGGTTTAATTATGTAAAATATTTAATATAATAATATTTTAAATAATAATTTCATAATAATATATTATTTTAATTTAATAAAATAATAGTCTATAAAAAAATTAAACAAAAAGAAATTTAAAAAAATCATATCCAGACAAATTAATTCAATACAAAAGTCTTGGTACCTAACACGACTTCGTAAATGAAAACAATATTAAAGTCATGGTACTTAACATTCTACTATTTCCTCAAAATCAAATTGTCTTTTGGAACACGACTTCTATTTTCGTAATCGTAGTAACTTAACCCAATTTCATGGCAATAATGCATCGTACATCTTAACCAACCAAACAAACTAACCAATCTTGTATCTTTTCATTTCATACTTATGTTGCCTAATTCTGAATGTTTTCTAGTATTTGTATTGATATTAATAACACCAATTCTGTTAGATCTAGTTTCTAGTTTTGTTGTCCCATAACAATTCCAATTATTGATTATATTTATTAGATTGAATGTTGTTGAGTTTTACTTATTTGTTCAATGTACATTGCACTTATTCTGTAAATTAATAAAAGAATTTAAAAAAAGTATCTTAGGAATGATTCAATCTTGATACAAAATTGTTTAAGTCCTTATAATCTCATTGTTTTTTTCATTCTATTTAATAAAACTGTCAAGAATTTTATAAATACAAACAATTAGTTTTGTGAATATGAGAGTGAAGTGGTGTCTTGCAAATAAGAAGATATACGTCTGTAACTAGGGTTTTAGAATTTGGTAAGAAGAATGTAGAAGAGACTCTTCATTTGTCTTAATTAAATTAATTTAATTTATTTTATTTGAATTTGAAATAAACCCAATCAGGAAGGAGGAGTGAGTGTGCAGGCAAAGTAGAAAACTCTTCTTCAATTGAAATATTATTGGAAAATGAAAAGGAGTAAATATGCACTGAGACTTTTCATTCTATTAATTTTATTTACATTAATTTTAAATAAAATTATATTTGGATACTAATTTAAGAAGGTGAATAGTCTGATACAGAAAAAAAAAAACTTGTTCCACAATGCATAGGATCTTTCTTGCTATTTAACTATCTTAGATGAGAGATTTGAATCGTATTAAACATGTAAAATAGTAAAGTAAACTCTCAATTTTAACTACTATGCTTATAAGCATTAATGCATATAAAATATGTTAAAGAAAAATATTTCGCTTTAAATAGTCACATTTCTTAATGAATTATTATTTGACTATGTACAAAATTATAAATTATAGTTTTGTACAAAATTTTTGTCCAAATTTCAAAATTTAAAATATAATAATTACCAAATGATTGAGAGCTAGAATAAAAACCTTTCTTCCTTTCTTGCCCTATACTTCCTTCCTTTGTTGTCTGATACTGGAGTTGTATTAGTTTGCACCACCTAATCAATTTTTGAAACGACAATACTGCACCAATCCTCACGGCACATCTTCACCAACCAAACCAATTAACCAATCATCTACATTCTTGGTTATAAATGATACTTTAATATTTAATATACATTCCCTTTCTCAGCTTCTTTCATTATCAGGATAATTAATAATTAAATAATTATGTAATTATAATTAGTAGAATAATTAAATAATTATAATTAGTCTAATAATTAAATAACTGTATTGAGAATTTAGAAAAAGACATTAATATATATATATATATATATATATATATATATATATATATAATTATCTAAAAGATATTATTATGTTAATGGATGATTATCTGTACACTATAATGTACAAAATTATATTTATTTTTTAGGTAGTATTTAGAAATTTGAAAAAAATAGTATACATAATTATTATTTCAAAAGTATCAGATTTCTATATCGATAACTTTTTGGTCATCATATAATACAAAATTACATTTATTTTTTTTAAGTAACTGCCTTCAGAAATTCAGATGAAGCATTGATATATATAATTATTATCTGAATATATAATTTTTTAGTGGATGACGATTTAACTAACATATAGTACAAAATTATATTTATTTTTTCTTATTTTCATATGACTATATAAATAAAAATAAATATTATATTCTTTAAAAATTTAATATTATCTTAATTAAAGTTGTTGTTATATGAACATGAAATGACCTTTGTTCATTGACTAACATTTTTATTGAGTAGGATAGTGAAGAGTTCATAAATTTGTAGATCTTATTTTTTTTAAAATATATAAATATATATAATAATATTTTTGTCAAACAATAAATAAACAAAAAAAATTAAAAAAAAAAAGTATCTTAGGGATGATTCAATCTTGATACAAAATTGTTTAAGTTTGTATAGTCTCATTTATTTTCATTCTATTTAATAAAATTGTCAACAATCTCATAAATACAAACTCTCAGTTTTGTGAGTCTGAGAGTAAAGTGATGTCCTGCAAATAAAAATACACAGGTATAAGATACTCTTTATTTGTTTTAATTAAATTAATTTATTTTATTTTATTTGAATTTGAAATAAAAGGAGGAGTGAGGGTGCAGACAAAGTAAAAAGCTCTTCAATTTAATATTAGAAAAAAGAAAGGCATAAATGTGCAGTAAAACTCTTTATTTTTTTAATTTTATTTTAATTATATTAATTTTAATTGAGTGAATTAGATGGTGATAACACATGTAAAATTTAATTACATTAATTTTTAAATAAAATTAGATTTAGATATTAACTCAGCAAAAGTAAACACTCTGAAAAAAAAATCCAAATCACATATTTTTACTATTTAACAATCTTAAGTAGGATTTGAATGTATTAAGCAGGTAAAATCGTAAAATCTTTAAGATTTTACCCGTAAACTCTCTAACTACCATGGTTGTATGTTTTGAAAAAGCTGTGGCAAACGGACAGCAGTGCACCGTTCACCAACTAAGCAAATGAATTAATCTCGTATCTTCTAGGCATGTTACCTAATTCTACCAAGTGTCTATTGATCTTAAGAGCACCTATTCTGTTAGATCTACTGCGTGATAACAATTAAATAATTGTATTGAAAAATTTAAAATTAATATATATATATATATAAATAAATAATTATGTCTGAAAAATATCAATTTTTAATAAAATGACTATTTAGGTACCATAAAGTATAAAATTATATCTACTTTTTTAGGTAACTGCATTGAAAAATTCAGAAAAAATATTAATACGTATAATAATTATCTTAAAAATATTACATTTCTTAATGAATTATTATTTGACTACGTACATAATTATAGTTTTTGTACAAATTTTTTGTCCAAAAGTTTTAAAATTTCAAAACACGGTAATTACGAAAATAAGTCACTCAGGATTTGTGTTTCTTGTAACTTCAATTGTATCTATTTTGAAATAACAGTGCGAAACGGATACATCTTCACCAACAAAACTAATTAACCCATCTCTTATCTTCTCATTTCAGACGCATCTTAGGTAATTCTGCCAAGTCTATTTTACTATATGTATTAATATTTTTTTTAACTCGTTAGATAACATGATTTTAGTATATTATTTTATTTTATTAAATATTTTGTTTGACATAGTTTTTTTTAACCGTAATTTTAGTAGGAAATATGACTTTTTTATTATTTTTAAATATAATTATAAGTTGTTTTATTCAGTATGATTTTAGTGTATTATTTTTTTATTTTGTTAAATTTATTTTTTGGACATAGTTTCTTTTTATCAAATCGTAGTTGTCATAAGAAACACGACTTATTTATTAATTCTTTTACGTATTTATAAATCGTGATACTTAAAACTTTAGTGTAGTGAAGGTTTTTTTTATTTATTTTGTGTAATTTATTTTAGACGTAGTTAGCTTTCTTCCTACAATCATAATAGTGCTTCAAGTTGGTGATTTTTTTTAAAATTATTTTTATAACATTTTAATCTTTTATTTGTTTTTCAAATTGTTATGATATAATTAGATTAGTTTAATTATGTAAAGTATTTAATATAATATAATTTTAAATTATAAAATTAATTTAAGTTAAGTTGGAACATGTAATTTTAATATAATTAAATTAAATGGTTAGTATAATCTATGTTGGATTCACATATAAAACATTCTATGATATTTTGCTATTTTACAAATACACTTAACTAATTCCATTAAGTAAAATCAAACATGTATGCAATCAAACACCATCAATTATAATTTTTTTTATTAAGTCATAACTCTTATCAATAAAAAGAAATTATAACTCATGTCATCATCTCTACACGATTTTACGTGTCACCGAAAAAAATTCAATCGAAAAGTCTTAACACGACTTATAAATAATTTGGAGTGTTATCATCTTCTCTCTGACTTGTAAAATTTTTCGACGGGTTTCTCCGGTGGCGGGCTTTAACACATTCAGTATTAATCCCACACACCTTCACGCACAGTATACGCTGGACACTACAGGAAGCTCTCTGATCCAACCACTACCGTGGAATGTTACTACTTTCTTTTTCTCACATTTTCCGGTTAACTATGGTGAGAAGGATTTGTGGCGTATCTTTCAACGGTGGGACAGATTGAAGGAAGTTTTGATTGTCAAAAAGCTAAATAGATGGGGGTACAGATTTGGCTTTTAGGTATTATGATGTGAAGAATGTGAAAATATTGGAGAAGGAGCTGGATATCATTCGAATAGGAGATATGAAACTCTACAACCTACCCAGATAAACCAAGGGCCAAGATAGCCAAAGAGTCCTACAGACTAAGCGGACCCCGAGGGCGATTGAATCTGTGACAGTAAAACCAAAACCTAAGCAAATGTGGAGGGCCAAGGACGGCACTAAACAGGCTACTCAGAACAAATGTGGACGTCCAAGCGAAGGTGCGGAAGATTCATGGAAATACCATTCTTTCAAAGCTCTAGTAGTGAGACCAACCTGGTTGGTTGACAGCTGGGTGGGAATAATGAGAGCTTACAGGAGAATGGAAGTTTTAAAAGAGGAGTTGATGCGACTGGGTCTGGGCTCTATCAGAATCAGGTATGTGGGTGATAAAGCGGTATTGCTTAAAGCCAGGATGGAGCCACCTCAAGGACCTTGTCACTGCTAACTGCTAACTCGAGTACTTTGGCTCAAGTCTTTAAAACTATTGCGCCATGGAGCGAGAAGGAACCACGTGGAAACAAAGTCGTCTCGACTAGACGCGGCGGTTTACTACTACACCTGTGGAATACCGAATGTTTTTCATCTGAATCTTTAAGTCTTTGTCATTAATATTGGTGAAAAAAATTAAAAAAAGTGTTTCTCTCAAATTTATTAACATTATATTGAGATTTAGTGTGATTTGAATAACTTGTTCTAAATTTTTAGAATCAGACTATTGTGGTTGTCTTTGATAGGGAGAATAGACTTGGGAACCATCGTCTAAGGTAAAGGAACTTAATAATTTTTTTTATACTAATTAGTTGTTTTTCACTACTAGAAAATTGTTAAATAGTAATCAAAATTAGTGATCGAAAAAATCGTTCACACCGAATCATTGACTGAAAAAATTGGTCATGAATCAATGACTAGAAAAAATCGGTCACAGATTCGATCACATAATCTAAATAATAATAATAAAATAACAATAATAATAATAAAATAATAATAATAATAATAATAATAATAATATAATAATAATTATAAGAAGAAAAATAATAATTATATCAATATCAATAATAATAATAAATTAATAATAATAATAATAATTTCAATAATATCAATAATAATAATAATTTTAATAATATCAATGATAATATTACTAATATTAATAATAATAATAATTATTATTATTATAATTAAAATAATATCAATAATAATAAGAATAATAATAATCTAAGTAATAATAATAATAATAATAATAATTTTTGTAATTGTAATTATAATAATAAATATAAAAATAATTATAACATGACAAAAAAAAAATTATTTTGATACTTCTCTATTGAAACTTTTTTATTCCACCAGAAAATAGACGCATATGTATAATTGATTTGGTTATGCAACTTTTGTAAATACCCATTTGATACAGTACATTGAGGGGAGTAACTTATAACTAGAAACAAGAGATGCGAATGAAAGAAATCATGGAGCCTAGGCTATTTTACTTGTATAAACAATATTTCTTTTTAATTTTATTAATTTTAATTGTTATATTTTTAAAACAAATAAATTTACTACATTGACTACCAAAGTTTTGATTATCTATTTTAAAATAAATTTACTTATTTTTAAAATAAATAAGTTAGTGATTAATTTTATTATTTTAAAATTAATAAATTAACTTTTAAAATCAATTTTTGTTGTTTCGGTATATACAAAACACATAGACAAAAAGTGCATAGATATACAATAAGAGATTTTTCAAAATATTCATTAAAAAATGAAACACGTGAACAAAATTATACGAGGAAAATCTTGCTTTCAGCTATCTTCATAATTGAATTATTTAGTAAATTAAATTTGGACGTCGTTAACTTTCATATTATCTTATCTTATAGTCAATCAATTTGGGACAATAATGTCAATTAGTCCAGATTAGCAGTTTTCTTTAAATTTATTATTATTAATTTAAGTTTGTGTTTAAGAAAGCTGAAAAGATTAAAATATTATTTTGAAATTTTAGTTTTTAAATTGATATTATCTATTTCAATAATATATTAATTTTTTATATTGATTAACATATTATTATATATATTCTTTGTGGATAGTCATTATTATTAATTAAAAAATTATATTGAATAACCAAATTAAAAAAAGATAAAAATATTGAAATAAAATTGAAGTAGAAAAAATTATTATATAAAAAGATATTAAAATACAAAATAAAGAGGAGAATTTAATGAAAAACCTCATTATTAGAAAATATGGACAATTCATTATTGACTTATACCTCATGAAGTGAGTTTATATTTAGAAAGTTCTCCAAATTGTTCCAATCATCTTAGTTTACTAAAAGGTGATATCTCATCGATATTATTAAGAGACATAATAGAGTTATTATAGTTTTGATTAGCCATGATATTAATCATTATTCTTCTATCTTTCAAGATTACTCAATACTATTTTTCTCTCTTATACTATCTCCTATATGTATATTTTCATCACACTATACTTCTATTTAAAAGAGTAATAAATGGGCTGTAAAACTAGCTCAAGACCCATTTATGAAAAAGAGTAATAAATGGGTTGTAAGACTAGCTCAAGACCCATTTATGAAAAGCAACCGCTTTAGGTCTCAAAGTTTTGAAGGCCTCAAAATATTTAATATTAATACATTGTTATAAAATTAAAAAATATTTAATTTTAAAATTATACTTGAAAATAACTTTTAATTAAAAGTTTAAAATATTTTAACTAACTTTAATATTACATAGATATTATAAATATTCTTTAATGACTTTAAATTTATATGGATACTATAAATATTATTTAATGAATAATATTTTTGAAACTTTTTTCTAATAAATTAATAATATTTTTCTAAAAAAAATTGAACAACCAATAAATCTTAAATATTAAAATATTTTAATTTTCTATCTCTTTATGTTATGCCATTATATTGACATCATTTACTTATATGTTCTTTCATTCTTTTACTCTTCCACTTATCTCCTTCCTTTATCTGACTTCTTCAGTTATCGATCTCATTCCTTTATTTGACTTCTTCGCTTATCTCATTCCTTTCTAAAAGACTATTTCATTATTCTTCCATATTTATTATTTCAATTTGAATGTTTGATTGTCATTAGGTCATTATCCAATTCTACATTTGTTTTATCATATGAGTGCATCAATATTAAGTAAAAATAATAACATATCAGATTGATGAATTTATCTCAAAATAATTTTATATTTTCATATTCTTTAATTAATTTCAAAATAATTTGTGTAGATTCAAGGTAGAGCATTACAAATTTAGAATTTCTAAATTATATTTAAAGACTTACCAAAGGATAGGACTGAAAGATAAAAAGAGAGACTTGAGACTTCAAGAAGACAAGTTCATTATTTTGACAATCGGGCTTTATCTTCCTAACTCAGTCTCATTTTATATAGTTATAATTTATATTTAGTGTTATATATATATATATATATTATAGTTTTTAATTTTATATAAAAATATGTCAACTATAATAAATGAATTAGGTTATTTCAAGTCAAAATAATAATAATAATGATAATAATAATGCTTGCACTTAACACTATTATACTCACTGTTAGAATCTAACTAAATTCCAACTAAATGGAATTATAGCAATGATTACAAAATGCACTATAAATAGATGACCTTTGGTCACAAGTAACTTTAAAATGACCATAGTAATTAAGCTCAATTATATCTTCCAATTTTCCATAATATGCCAAATTTGCTTCCCTGATGTTTTGATTTGAACTACTTGCAACACATGATGTTGATAAAGTTAAGAAAACTCCACTGTTTTGGGTTTTTAACTCATGTTCTCTATGTTCAGTTCTAAATTTGAATCCATTTACATTAAATGCAGAAAATCGTCTCGCATGTGGTGTTGGACCTTTAGCTATACTTAAGATCATTTGGAATTGTATTTAAGATGTTTGAGTTATTAATCTACAAAAAATATTGATTTAATGTGTCAACATATCATCCAAATATAGCATATGTGAATTTTAAAAGTATTTTTTGCATACCCTTTGAGGAAACCAATTTATGAAGTCTTTATTAACAATCTTTTCTATCTTTGTAGTTGAAATTCTTCTCCCTCTATACCTCCTTCGCAAGTGTTGTTTGAATTCCCTAAACAAAATTTGATTTCAACATATTACTAATAACCCCATGAAAATGTTAGGGTTCAATTTAGTACAATTTAAAAATACTCACTCAATGTATGACTTAACCTAAGGATAATTAAATAACACATATTGATGTGCTTGAGTTTTCTCCATGGTTGACATCTCAAAAGTTGACGAGGCACTTACTGCTCTACCAATTGGTGGAAATAAAGTACTCAATTGAGTACTATCTACATTAGGAGAATCATCCACACGTGAAGATCTATTCATTCTAGTCTCTATCCCTTCCATATATTGACAGCAAAAGGAGAGAACCTCCTCAGCTAGGTATCCTTCAGCAATAGAACCTTCAGGTTGTACCTTGTTGCGAACATATGATTTTAAGTGTTCCAAATACCTAAAACATGACTTTTCAATTAGGCTAACCAAACATTACACTTAAAAAATTACAAAGTGTGACAAAAATATTTACCTTTCAATGGGATACATCCAACGATAATGTACAGGACCTCCAAGTTTTGCCTCGCCAGCCATATGACATATTAAATGAACCATGATTGTAAAAAATGTAGGAGGGAATAACATTTCCAAGTGACAAAGCGTTTGAATCATGCGAGACTCAAGTTTATCAAGGTCGGACTAGCTTAAAGTTTTCGCACATAATTGTCGAAAAAATGAACATAGTTCAACTACCACTGTAATCACATTGTTTGCGAAAATATTACGTATGTCAATAGGTAGTAATTGTTCCATTAGAATATGACAATCATGACTCTTGAGGCCAAAAATCTTTCCACCTTTTAAATCAATACACCTCGAAATATTACTTGAGTATCCATCAGGCATTTTAACATTATTTATTGTTTGCAAGAAAGTTGTTTTCTTTGCTTTTGATAACAAAAAAATACTTGGCCTAAATCTTTCTCTGTCATCAGACCAAAGTTCTTTCCTTATACCCATCTCTTTAAGAATCTTTCAAGCTTTAAGATTATCTTTTAGATGTTTTGCAATGTTTATATTCTTCCAAACCTTCATTATCTTTACCCCAATACAACATGCAATCTTTTGGGCAAGTTGGTATTTTGACATAATTAAGACCAAGATTATTAATGACATTCTTAGCCTCATAGAATGACTTAGGAAACTTAGCATGTTCAAATGCGTCCCTGAGCAAGTCTAGAATCATGGTCATTGCTTTATCACTCATCCTACATATACATTTTATGTGGTACAACTTCAACATGAGGGATAACTTTGAATACTTTTTACAACCTTCATATAATGGTTCGCTATTGTCCTTCAACAGGGCATAAAAGTTCATTGTGTCTTCATCTCGTCCCATATTAGTTTGCAGACCACCATCTTAATCAAAATCATTAACATCATGCCCCGCAAACCCAAATGCATCGTTCAACATGTCTTCCATTTCATTTTCAGGTTCTATTAAATCTTCAACCACATGTGTACTTGTACCATTCATAGACTCAGTTAGACTTGGTCCTTCACTATGCAAATACCAAATTTTGTAGTTTTGAGGGAAAGGTCTACAAGTGTTCATGAACTACATCCCTTGTTTGCCACTTCTTGAAACCACACTTTGAACATGGACACTTAATCACTGGACCATTAGCATGACCAAATGCAAACTCCAAAAACATATTCAACCCATTTGCATATTCATTATTGTATTGGGGACTAGAAATCCACGATTTATCTATTGGCATGACTACAAAACAAACACCAAGAGATAAAACTAATTATATATGAAGGTGATGATCCCAAGTTTAAAGAAACATGTTCTTTAATGTTGAACACTTCATTGTGTTCATGGTTAACTATAAACATAGTTAACCAAAACCTACAATAACCAAACTGTTTAAACTGGTAGTTAACCAAAACCTACAATAACTAAACTGTTTAAACTGATAGTATGATGCTCAATTCAATCCAAGTTTAATTCAAATATCAATATGTAATTATATCCAATAGAAGAACTACCCCCATTAACTTTCAAGTTAGTGATAATTGATTCCTGTTCTACATCTTCAAAATCTTACAAGCATAAATAAGGTACTTTGAAAATGTTTGAAGCAAGCAAATTTATATAATTAAAGTATCAAGCATGTCATTTTTTCATTACTCACCAATTACTGAAATTGCATTCTCTCAATAAACTTTGAGAGTGCTTCTTCCGCAATGCTAATATTCTCATAAAGAATTCAGAAAAGTTACAAGATTTTTTCTTAGACAACAAGAAATTTACTTCACTCAAAAAAAGCATGATGAGAAAATAAAGGTTTCACTTTAATGAGTAAGTTGTGAATATTGAAAAAATTTTATATTCCGGCATGTATTCCACATCATCATCCCATATCCTTTTTCTGCACCCCAGTCACAGGAATCACATTTGAATGTTCATGACTTTCACATTGGTGCATCTTTTAAGATCAAGAAGATAATCCAATTGGAAGCAAACATGGCCCACACCATTTACTGCACTCGCATCAAGAATTGAGTGTGGATGTGAATCAGTTTAATTTATGGTGTATTTAGCTTTTATGTAGCATAATGTCTTCATTTCAAAGTTTCACCCAAAATATTAATAATTACTTGAAATAAACAAATTCACACACAGTTTCATAAAGTTCCCCATATTCATTTGAAGCACTTTTCATAAATACAAGCCAAACTTTCACTAACCAAGTCATGAATGTGTTGTAATTACTCTTAACAATTTCTCAAACTTTCTTCCTTATACAGTTAATGATGTCCCACAACAGTTAAATTAACTTAATTTGTAAATGGAATACAAAATGGTATTGTGTTTGGTTATTTTTAATCTTGGAACAAATTACTACTGTTATTAATACATATAAACTTAAAAATCATGGTACTTTATATTATAATTAAGAAATAAGCAAGTTGAAAAAATATAATAAAAAAGAAACAAATGGGAACAGTTCCAAAAAAAAACTTTCAGTTCTCTATATAAATGGCTTCCACCTTCTTCTACAAAATGGAAGAGAAAGTAACCAAGTTGTTTAAACTGAATACATTTTTTGTTCTGAAGAGTATACAAATCATTTCCTGCAATTGCAAAGTTTGGTTTTGGTTACAAGTCTATAGCAATTAGTTTAAAACTTGTAGTGACAACACAGCTTTTTTTTGTAACAATTAGGGCACGCAAATTTAGGATTGTAGAATTCATCACGATAATAGACTTAGAAAATCAACAGCTAAAACAATAGCAGTAATATCGAAACAAATGGTTCGGTCAGTAGTGATTAATAAACGAGTTAATTTGTATCTATTCATACCAGTTCATGAGTGATTAAAAGCACAATTTATCAAAACACACTCACAAACACACATATCACTGTCTCATTAGACTCCTAGATGACATCACACAACAACTTCAATAGCAAGAATTACACAAACTATATACAAGCCGTTATGAACATACCTCTGTTTTGTCTCCAAAAACCTTCAAAATTGTTCAATAGCAATAATCACGTAACTTCTTCAACTTGTCCCCAAATATATGGAATCAAATTATACAAATTTGTTAGATGGAGTCCAAAAATCATGGATTTCGAACAAAATCGAAAATGAAAACAAAAAACCCGTAACAATAGTAAAACTCTTACCTTTCGTCATCGTGAGTGTGATCGAAGGTCACCAAACAATCGCTTTAACACAGAATTTATGCCAATCGGTTAGGGTTCATTCATTCTTTCCAATTGGTTAGGGATTGAGCAATATGAATTATAAAATTGTTAGGGTTACAATTTGGGAATAAAAGGTTTGGGGATTTTCAGTGTTTCAGCGGAGGTAACGAGGGAACGAAAACGAGGTAAGATGTTTCGAGGGTGTTTATGGGAATGAAAACGAGGAAAGAACCAAAATGAGGGAAGAACAAAAACGAGGGTAGGTCTCGAGTGTTTCAGTTTCGAGGGTGTTTGCACTTTGGAGGGAGAGTGTAGAGGGAAAAGCCTTTTCATTAACATATGGGAATGAAACTGGGCAACGAAAAAAAGTGGTACCCTTTACAAAGCAGTAGTTGTAAATGTCATTTTTGAACTCAAAACGTTGCACTCATTAAAGTGTCGACTTATACAATATAATCTGACATTGTTTTTAAATGTCATACTAAAAACGCCACCACATACACGTTTTTTTGTAGTGTAGGAGTTCTAATAGGTTCCATACCATATTGATGACAAAATCTTCCTATTTCTTTTTTATTTATCATATTTTCTTTTCTAAGTTTATTTTGTAATTTGAAGTCAGTACATACTTGTATTATAGTATCTATTACTAAATAATGTATTTGGCCATAAGTTAAGGAGTCATATTGTATAGGTTTACCATAATGTTGTTCTAAATTTAATTTTACTTTTTTGTAAATAATTTAGGTAAGCCGGCCAGGAATCTTTCCTTCCAAAATCCAGCGAACCCATCTTCTCTTAAAGTTACTTTTGATAAAAATATATTTTTATACCACCTATAATCTCACATGGTTGGATAATACAAATTTGCTAGTTGGTTTGTTGATCTTTCTTTAAATATGTTGGGATCTCCTAGAAAGTTTTGTATTATTGAATAAATTAGTGTTGATAATGCATCTTCTTGATTTGTTTCAGTTTTAACATTATTAATTATTGTTAATTTATCTTGTTCTGTGCACAAATTATCCCACCAATCTTTCAATTGACCAGTGAATCCTTATACTATGGCTATAGCGGAAGACTTGTCACTACATCCTTTTGTTTTATGGTTAGTAACTGTCATCGTCATTTGACAAGTTAAATCTAATATAGCTTGTTCACTTAATTTGTCTAAATTCCACTATATTATTTCATTTCCAGGTAGGTCTATTATAATAATTTCTAAGTTTTAGATAAGTTTTTATTTTATTAAGTTCTAAAGTATTAATAGAATTTTTATTTAATTCTTCTAATTTCCTTTTTAATTCTTCTTTTTTAATATTGGTATCACTTTTCAATCTAAGAGAGTCTAATTCTTTTTGTGGGACATTAAATAATTTGTATATTGGTTTTACAAGTCCTAAGGTAGTAAGGATTTCCTTATGATTTGATGATGTGGATTTTTCTATCCTAGTTAATTACTTTGTCATAATTCCTAAAACTGTATTAGAATAATTAATTTGTAAATGTAACTTTTTAATTTCTTTTGTTTTTACTGGTATGTTTTCTATCGTAGTGTCTTTGTATGGGCTAGCTTCTATTTCTATTTCTAAGTCTTTTGAGGGTTATAATTTTATACTTTGTAATGGTGTATATTCAAACTCTATAATTTCATTATTAATTGTCTTTCATGTGTTAGTTATTTTTTTCTAATAGATATATTTCTTTATTATTAAATCGATATTCTAGATTACGTTCCTCACTATAATTTTTAAAAGAATCAAAGAAATATAAATTTATCTCATTCTTAATCATGTAATTATAAAATTCTATGCTAAAATCTTCTGTTTCTTTTTTAGAATAAGTCTTAAAATACTAATCTCTTTTATCTCTATTGTATTCTGCTTCAAAAATTTTCCTTATCCAAATTTTATCTATTTTGAAAGGTCCTTCTTTATTTAATGTACTTAATATTTGTGATGTTGTAGGAGAGTATTGAGGAGATTCAAATTTTTTAGATTTTGTATATAATGATTTATTAACTATGGGAGTAATATTATTTAATCCCCTTAAATCTAAATTTATAGTGGAATTATCTACCGAATGTCTAGATGGTTGGCCTTTATAAATTATTTGTGATTCTCTTATTTTTAAAGATAATGATCTATTCATTTTCAATCTTATATCTATTCTGTCTTGAACTATTTTTCTTATCTGGGTATTAAATATTTTTTGTTCTTCTATAATATCTTCTAATATCCATTCCTCTGGTATCCTTCTTAATACTTCTTCATGACTTAATCTTTCTTAGAGTTTGTACTGATGATTTTCTAAGATTTGCTTCCTTATTAATATGGTTTCATCTTTTGGTGAAAATCTTAATGCTTTGTAATTATAATCTATTTGGTAACCTTATAATAAATTCTATAAATAATATAAATAGGCCTTGATAATTCATCTACTATATTTTCTGAGGTTTGAACATATAATTTTATAGATACTTGTTTTATCATTTCTTATGTTCAATAAAAAAAATTAGGATAACAGTTAAAAAATATTGGACCGTCATGAAGATTACTTTCTAGAATTGCTATTATTGAATCATTAATTATTTTTAAGTCTTATGAACTCTTAACATTATTAATATTGGACTGTATATTCCTAATTTGTAATTTGATTTTGCTGCAACTTGTATTAACCCTAAATGAATAAAATCATAACCATGTTGATCTAATAAAGATTGTTATAGAATATTAATAACTTTATTATTTTGTGTTCCTCTGGATAGTTATATTTTACTATATGTAATTGATCTTGATTTGAGATCAAAATTTATATTGTTTATAAACTTCACATTTTTTAACTATAGGTATTGACTAGTTATGTAAAGAGTTTTTTATTCTACTATTTGTAATTATTTTTTTTTATTATGTTTTTGTGTTTGATGAAGAAGAAGTCTATTGTTGCAAAATTTTAATCATTTGTTTATCTTTGTTCGTTAACCCAAAATCCTTAATCCTTAATTCTTGAAACTATATATAGTATTAATGATTAAAAGAAATATATATAGTAACTATATATAGTAACTGAATGGTACGTGGTTCGTGATCTTAAATAATTTCTTTCCGATATGATAGTAAAAACATTCCTTTATTATAAAAAAATTAAAAATAACTTGAGAGAAATATTTCCTTTGGAAAGAAAGAAGAAGACGGTCGAAGGTATATATTCTTTTAATGACTGTGAATGGTAATATGTAACATTTGATTTAAGATTTACACAATATTTAACTTAAATTTTTTATTCATTATTAATATTATTGTTATTATTACTATTATTATTATTATTATAAATATTGTTCTTATAAATATTATTATTAAAAATTTTATTATTATTATTATTATTATTATTATTAATTTATTATCATCGTAATGTTATTATTAGTTTAAATATTATTTTTATTCTTAATATTATTATTATTATTATTTAATTTCTATTATTATTAATATATTAAGTATTATTTACATAATAAATATCTATCGGATAAATTATCTGTTAATTTATTAATAAATTTATTAACAGATTTATCAGTAATTAATAATGAATTAAATTTATCGATAAATTTATTAATAATTATTGACGGATTTTATTTGTAAATATTTTAATAGATAAAATTTAATCAATAATTTAATATATTTCTTGTATGTTGGAAATCCTAGCTCGGTTATCGTTGATGTTGAATCCAAGGAATTGGGAATTCCAACAAAAGCATATTACGCCGTTAAAGAGGTCAAAGAGGTAGAAATCAAGTCCTCTGTATGATAGAAATGTTGTATTGTTTGCATTGATATTATTACAAAAGTAATCTTGTAGTATAGGATGGTGGGAATGGAACTATTGTTTGCTCATTACTAAATTAGTACTCAATTAAAATTACATATACTTTATTTTGAATACAAAATGCTATCCAAAAAAGGCTAAAAAGGTCTTTGTACATGTCCCATTAGAGATTGCAACTCATGAAGTTGAAGAAATATGTATTTCATGTCACTACAAGAAAACACGGCGATAACTACAGGCACGAAAAAAGCTTGGGCTAAACCCACGCTCAAATAAAACAACCCACGTACCATATCAAAAATAATTCAAAATAAAAAATAAAACAAAACGTGGGTCCAGCCCACGCACGATCCATGCCTAGAAAAAGATTTACAATTAAACAAATATAGACAGCGTGGGCCTAACCCACGTAAAATTTGGAAAAAAATTAAAAAACGAGATAAAATGATGCAGCAGTAAAACCCACGCATAAGAATATTTAAATAATTAATTATAAGATGCGTGGGCTTGACCCACGCAGAAAGAAAAAGAAAATTAAAAAAAAATAAATGAAACATGGGTTTGGCCCATGCATAAGAAAGTAAAAGAAAAAGTAAAATAAGCGTGGATTTGACCAACGCAAGAGTAAACAAAATTTAAAAGAAACAATTTTTTATAGACGACAAAAATAAAATATTTAATTTATAATTAAAATAATAATGTAGTTAATTTTTTTAATTTATATTAATAATTGTAGTTTTTTAGGAGTGAGTTTAATAATGGAAAAAAAATAATATAAAATGTATGTATGTATGAAAATTAAAATATTTTGTATAAAATTCTTTATAAAAATGTTTAATTTTTAAAAAATAAATTGTTAAAAAATTGAAAAAGAATACTAAAAATTATAATAGAAAAAAATTTGTAAATAAAATAATAAGTTAAAAGGTAAATGTGAACTATGTAATTAAATTGAGTTTAAGAACAACAACTAGATATTAGGCTTAATAATACTTTAATAAATTCAACTTAAGAGTGTCAATTAAGTTTAAGACTTATTAGGAGGTGTTAATATCATATAAGATTGTGTAGTATATGTGATTACTTGTGTAGTTAAATTAGGCTTAAGAAGAATAATTGGACTTTAGGCCTAAGAATGAGTTAATAAATTGAACTTGAGAGTCTCAATTTGGCTCGAGACTCATTAGTGAGTGCTAATATCATATTAGGTTGTGTTTATTAAATGTGATGACTTGTGTAATAAAGTTGAGCTTAAGAACAACCATTAGGCTTTAGACATGTTTTAATTTCAGCTTATGTCAACTCAAAAGGTTTAATATTTTATATTTATACTTTAAATTTTTATTATGTATCTATTTAAACACATTTAAAAAACAAAAATAACAAAATTTACACACATATATATATACATATATAAATATATAAATATATATATATATATATATATATATATATATATATATCACTATCTATGCTAGAACTATAATGTATAACTAAATGAGATATTTTTTTAATAAATAATAAAATATTTGACTTGGTTAAATATATGAAAATAATTCAATATCTCAATGTAGTAAAAAAAATTATATTTCTAATACTATTCAAATAGGATTAAAGTGATTTATTGACTTGATATGAGTATTGTTTCATAAAAATATATGATAAGGAGTTAATTCATTTGTAATCAATTTGGAAGGCACGTTCGAACCTAGGTTGGTATGTAAATAATATATTACCTATGTGGTGACTATGTAAATAATATATTGTAGAAAAAATATATTTTTGGTCCCTATATCTTTCATAAAAGTTAGTTTTAATTTTTATATCTTTAAATTAACCAATTTGTTTTCAAACTTAAAAAATTATGTTAGTTTACTAATTTTTTCAACTCTGTAACAGATACAATATAATTTTCTCTAATTTAACCCAGAGTAACATACTAGTATTTGAAGCAACACTGAAGGTCATCAATTATAAAACATGTGGGGGTGAATAAAATTTTCAGGTAATTGTACATGTATCCATAAAAATTGAACTAATTATGAGTAGGGGCAGAGACGGTTCCATTATTCGACGTGGCCAGCCTAGACGTGGAGATCTTGCTATAGACTTTGGAAGAATTCCTTATTCCGGGCTATCACCATCGTCTGATGGGAGCCCACATGGTTCCCATTCCTCCACCCCGTCTTCCTCCTACCCCTCATCCTCCACTCACTCATCAAATCCTTCTTCCTCCATCCCATCCTCGTCCCACCATGCATTTACATTTTCTCCCCCTCTTTCGACCTTATCAGCCTACCATCCTTACGTTCCATCACCCCCTCATCCCCCCGTTAGTGATCTAGTGATACACACCTTATCACCATATGTTCCCGCCATATGTTCCAGCACACCCGGTCTCATATGGTGATATAGCCCACCACATTGCTGCTCTACCGGGCCCCTCGTCCTCTGTTCCTTAGGTCTACCACACTTCCACTGCCCCACTCCATCTGAGTTTCACTTCACCACCCCAACCCACTCCTGCTCCATTCTCCCCTTCTTTAGTTCCTCCATTTGTGCCTCACACCTCACCTCCCTCAATGCAGGCACCAGGTGATGATGGTGACCATGTTACACCTACTACTTCCGACCACAAGTTGCCTACTCAGGAGCCTCAGTACGATCCTAGTGGAAGGGTCATAGTCAAGCCTTTGGGTAAAGGGTAAGTAATATTATATTATATTTATATTTCAGTTCATTCTTTCTAATGTTTATGGTTAATAAATCTATTTCTATATTTTGTAGTTGGACACCAAATCAACATGCTGTTGAGTCTATCGGGCACTGCATGAGGTCATCATTTAGGGGATATTTCAATAATTATGATGCCATGACTGGGGACGACTAACTGAAGTGGTGGACTGACTTTAAGGTCACTTTATTTGATTATCATACATAGCTCTAATGAAATGATTTTCACTAACATGATATTAACTTATGTATTTTTCCTCTTTATAGAGTAGAGTGACTTGGGCCCCGCAGGACAAATGGTAGATCAGGAAGGTCTACGAGTAAAAGTCAGAAGAAGACTTTCTGACATCTTGATCAAAGCAAGGGCACGGGGCTCCCAACCTACATGAATGGGTGAGGAAGCATGGGCTAGACTGTTGAGGTATTGGGATACCCAAAAGTTCAAAGAACAGTCATCGCAAAATAAGATTAATCGGAATACGGGTCGGGGTGGATCATTGCATTCATTTGGTCGTAAATTACATTTGGACATTGCACTGGACCTGGTAAGTATTCTGACTAACTTTACTACATATTATTTAGTTTAATTTTTTTAAAAGTAAGTTTTCTTTCTTATACAACCTTTGCAGGAACGTAAAAATGGTCGTCCAGTTGAACCTGATGAGTTGTTTATGGCCACTCACAAGAATAAGAAGGGTTTATGAGTTGATACTCGCTCAGGCGAGACTTATGTAAGTTTAATCTTAAAATTTTCTTTAATTCGTTCTTAATTTTTCATCTAATTTTCTAACATTTCGATGTTATAATCATTGTGTAGGAAAATTATCATCATCCATTGAGGGCCATACAATCAGAAAGTTCATCAGGTTCCAACACTTATGCTCCCTAACTAGATGCAGCAAACAAGCTTCAAGCTTGGAAGGAGGTTACTAGAGGAAAGAGTAGAGGTTGAGTTTATGGCACAGCAGACTTGGCTGCTAACTACCGCCAAGGAGTGTCTTCCCTCACTCAGCCGTCATTCATAGCTACTGCCACTGATTACTCCACTCAGATGGCCCGAGAAGAGCGATTTCAAAACGAACTCAACGAAGCAAAGGAAGAAGCAAGAACAGCAAGGGAAATAGCTAGGGAGTTGCAGGACCAAATGAAGTTCATGCAACAAGAGCAGGAAGAAGCAAGAATGGCAAGGAAAATAGCTAGGGAGTTGCAGAACCAGATGAAGCTCATGCAGCAACAGCTTGCCACCATGATGGAGCATCAACGTGCTGATACTTCAACTGGTAAGAGTCAACTTCATCCATACTATGATGAAGCTCATGACGACCAGCCCCTTCTATGAGTTCTAAATATGACCTACTTGTCTTTTTTTCATTTTGTTTTAAAAGTGTAAATTTATTTTTAAACACTACAGTTTAGTATTTCAATGGACTATAATTAAAATTTAGTATTTTAATTCAAAATGGACTATAATGGAATTGTGCTTAGTGGATATTTTCTGATTTTCAGGATTTGGTTTTCAAATTTTTAAATTATTATTATTTTTTTAATTCTTCTTTGCTTGGGCTAAGCCCACGCTGACACCAATTAAATATTTAATTTCACATCGTGCGAGGGTCAAGCCCACGCAAGAATAAAAATAATATATTATTTTTCTAACTAGTGTGAGGGCTAAAACCCCGCAAGCTACGAAATAAATTATTTATTTTATTATAAGCGTGGGTCAAGCCCACGCAAACTGCACGTAATAAAATATTAATAATTTATGTATGCGAAGGCTTAGCCCACGCTGCTTTCATGATTACATTTTAAGCGTGGGTCCAGCCTTCGCAAGCTTCTGCAACTTCTGTGTGGATTTAACCCACGCATACTTTATTATATTTAATTAAGCGTGAGCTTGTGTGGGTGTAGTCCACGCAACGTTCCATGTTATGTCCACGCATATGCGTGGATTTTTGGTGTTTTGCGTAGGCTTTTGGCCCACGCTATTTAACAGTTTTCCTGTAGTGTGCCATCGAACATAAAACTGCTGTAATTTTTCTTTTTTTTATTCTGTTTATAAACCTTCTAATATTAAAATTCTGAATTATATTATCCATCCAGTAGTGTAACCAATTCCTCTCCTCTCGTTTTTCATTCTTCTTACTCGTGTGCAGGAGTGGAACATGCTTAGAGATGTAAAGAATACAACCATTAGCACCCTTGCGACTGAGGTTTTATTTTCCCTCATGATGTCCTTATTTATTAATTCCTTTAACTTTGTGTTCTTTTTTCTTGATATTTTATTTGTTTTGTCACTGCTGATACTTTTTTTTTTTTTTTACCTTTTAAAAGAAAAATAATTAATGCTGAGTGTTGACAAACGTAATTTTTTTTTACTTAGGTAAGTGCAAAGCTTAAATTGAAGGGTTTGGATGCTAGGCTTAAAGAGATAAGGAGTTGCCTTGACCTTGTTATTGATGGAAAACTTCCATTATTTATGTTTGCTACACAACTTGATTAACAACTTGGTTAGATACAATTTCCCACATTTTGCTACAGGTATCATCTATGTTTGCTGATAAAGTTGTATAATACAATATTAGTAAAAATAAATTTAGTTTTTATAAAAACAAATTCAAAACCATGAAGTATAAGTTCAAAAAACATTAATCTCTATGAAACAATTTTTGTTTTCACAAGTTTAAATAAATAAATAAAACATAAATCTATCAAATCAAATTCTAATTGATTATTCATTTGTTAATTTTTTTAGTCAATAAAAATATCCAAATAAAAATAACTAACGTATTGGATATTGGATATCATGATATTTGTACTCTCCCCATTAACAAGTTTGTTTAAATTCAGATACCTGGGTTGCTATTATCAAAATGATCTGCTATGAAGGGTTGAACGGGTTTTACAAAGGCATGGGCACAAAAATTGTACAAAGTGAGCTTGATCAAGATTTCGTTTTCCATCTTCAGTTAGCAAATTAGTTAAAATGTTAGTAGGATGTTCATTAGTACTCTGGTAATCTTTTGCATTGTTAGAAGCTCACGAAATGCTCCACTTTAACTATGTACTTACTCGGTTCCAAGTTGGTTGTTCATTTCCATATTGGTAATGACATTACTGTTATCATCTCTATTAGATAATCGGTCATGAGATTTTCATCTCATACGACTCCTTTGTATTTAATTTAAATAATAATAATAAAAATAAGAAGAAGAATAATTTTAATTAAATTTATATAAATTTAATTTAAATAATAATAATAATAATAATTTTAATTAAATTTTTATGAATTTATAAAAGTTATTATTATATTACTATCATTATTTAAATTAATAGTAGTCCTGTAACTGCAACTTGATTTATTTATAGTCATTGAATAATTAATATTATATTATTAAATATTATTTTTTTTATTTATAAAAGTTATTATATTATTATTGTTATAATAATCATTATATTATTTTAATTAGATTTGTTAAAATATTACTATTATTATTATTATCTCTAAAGATTATTATTATTATTATTTTAATTTAATTTATATGAATTTAATTATAATTATTATTTTGGTAATTATTATTATCATTTAAATTAAATTTGTATGAATTTAATTAAAATTATTATTATTATTTAAATTAAATTTATATCAATTTAATTAAAATTATTTTTATTATTATTATTATCATTATATTATATATATTATTTTAATTTAAAATAAATTTGTATGACTTAATTTTTTTTACAATTTTATTAATTATTATTATTATTATTATTATTATTATGTAATTATTATTAATTTTTTGTTAATAGTTAAACCTAACAAATATAGTCTTAAATCTCATTTATGTTTGATTAGCTTGAAATCAAGTGTCTACGTAGAAGGATTTATTAATTTTTCTTTTTTTTCATTTTAAAAATTAATGTAAAAAAAAAAAAACCCCCCGGTAAAAGTAGATAGAGCAATTCAGTCATTTTATCCAATTGTGAGGCAAAGGCTTCTGTGGGATCTGCAGGGTTACAAGTGTCCAGTTTCCTGGGATTCAGGTGCAATTCCTATTCTTGTTGAGCTTCTGGAGAGTGGCAGTGAAGATGCGAAGGTTAATGTTTCTGGGGCATTTGCTCCACTGGGTCAATGTTTCTTCAGTCTCTGATCTATAATGGCATATGGTGATTCTCCATAAATTTATTTATTTATTTATTATTAGTTTATATTATTTTATATCTTTTAGAGGAATTTTGCATTTCACTTTGACCTTTGTTCAAACTTAAGACATTTCATTAGTATTTGATGGATCCATAATTATAACTTTCTTCTTGTGACTAATATTATAAAATAATTTCTTAGTTCTTGTGACGTCTTAAATTAACTAATAGTAAAGTAAAGGATTCTATTTTCCTTAACTACTTAACCATTAATAATATCACATTTACAAATTGGAAAATATTGCATCTTTCAATCTAATAATACCTAATAGTATCTAATAGCGATTCCAATAGTGATTTTGGAAAACTTGAGATTGGTTCTAATATTTATTCAATTTAATTGTTTGTGTAAGAATATAATTGAGAAATGTTTATTATTATAATAATTTTAATGGGAATAAGAGATGTAATTTAGTGACCACTTGACCCATGACTTGAAAATCAAGTAAATTTGAAAAGTTAATTTCCAAATATAAAATTAAGATGTTGATGAAGTTTGTAATAGTATAGTAATAGTATAAGCTAAGGTCACTTGGTCCTGTGCCGTGTATGTAGGGTTAAGTGTATCTATCTAAATTTTAATGTTTATAATTTGACAAATCAATTGAAAAATGGTCTTGAAACCGATTAAATCAATTGAAAAATAGTCATAAATTGAAACCGATTAAATTAGTAGTAATATATTGAAAATGATATAGATATGATGTTGATAGAAAAAATAATTGTATTTTTGGATGAGTCCAAGAAAATTCTAAAAGAGAAAAATACAAAGCAAAATTAAAATTATAAGTTAAACTTTTTGGAATGCATTTCGTGTAGTTTATCAAGCTTTTTATTTTCGATTTGTAGATAAATAAAGTTTAGTTTATGAAAAGGTAAATTTTATTTTATCTTCGTAATTATTTATGTTTGAAGTTCTTATAGAAAAATTTATTCAAAAGTCCATATAATTTATATATTTATTTTTGCTGATAAAAAAAAAAGTTATAAACCGAAGAAAAATAAAAGGAAAGGTGACCTCTTTTAAACAAAGTTTGATACTTATAACTATTGAGTCAAACTTTTAGGGTAGACACCCTGGTTTGAATAAATGTTAATCTAAGTGTCTATATATTTTTTCTGTGAAATGTATCGTCATGTATAAAATAGAATATGAGCTAATTATATGCAAATATATA
>Ga0209489_103487_pt1 | contig 30591 bp, 19 predicted proteins | sample SiratrowhiteBW_FD_187527 | JGI IMG/M metagenome (GOLD analysis project Ga0209489, IMG submission 187527) | Root nodule microbial communities of legume samples collected from California, USA - Siratro white BW (SPAdes) (version 2) | ecosystem: Host-associated > Plants > Roots > Nodule | place...
TTATTATTATTATTATTATTATTATTATTATTATTATTATTATTATTATTATTATTATTATTATTATTATTATTATTATTATTATTATTATTATTATTATTATTATTATTATTATTATTATTATTATGTTACATAGTACTTCTATTAGTTTTTTTTTCTTGCCTTTATAGTTTGTGGTCTTTCATGCTTTGTTGTAAGTTCAAAATTATCAACATAATATAATTTATAAAAAAAAAAATGAAAGTTTATGCTAAGCAATAGTCATACAGGATACAGCAACTTGTTTTTATAAATAACATTTTACGTTTAGGTCGAGTGGTTTATTTCAAAAAATTATATTAAGGTCTGATCCTACAAATAATATTTCGAAGATCTTGTCCCTTTGATTTCTTTCATATAGTTGAAAACATGTATCATTGTTCACACAGCTCATCAAATTGAATAAAACTTGGGCTTCGGATTAAATAATCACATGTGAAAAAAAAAAAAAAAAAACTTAACTAATGCTAAATATTTTAACATTAGTGACTACAGGGCTCTGAATTTTGATATGGATTTTAAAATTTAAAAGTAATAGAGCTGAATACATGATACCTATCATATGTCTTTGCTGAAACTTTTTCTATATTTAATGTACAATATATATTTTTTTGGTCTATATACACATGCCAATGAGATTTTACTTCTGTATAAGATGTAATGCATAGTTGATTAGAAAGAATAATAACTTATCATCTAAATCATATATTGCACTTCATGAGAGACAAATCCTGTCAAATGCTACTGATGTCAGGATTTGATAGTGATATTCTGCAGGAGACCCAGTTGCAGCTTGGTAATTTTGTTGTGAAAACTTTGGAAGGGAGCCATCGTTATTAATCTCAGAGAAGACTTGCCCACTACTCTACCAACATACTTAAACATGGATTCGTGGAGTTGTAGTGAATGTGGATGGCAAACATTTTCACACTTTGGACAAACATGCAATTTGAGGGAAGATTAGGAAGAGCAACACTACGTAGTAGGTACCAACTACTAAAGGCACAAATATTGGATTACATAGGTCATAGGTCCAGCACCTTTTTGTCTTCTTTTCTGGGAAAATAGTGTACATTTTTTGTTTTTGTTTTGGTCCACAACAGTTCAACACTTCGAATGTGTCTTTTCGTTCCAGGTGTGTTTTAGCTATTTAATATCAATTAAGATGATAACAGTTTCATTATTCCAGTGCACCTTGGTTGTCTCTGAGTTTTATTCATAACTTTTAAGTTGGCATGGTGCAGTCGGCATTAGAAATTCGATGATGAAGCCCTGCATTACTAGACTAGTTTGGAAAGAAATTTAGATCGGATCTAGTCACAAACCTGCGAATCTGACTTATATCACGCTACAGGGTGGCATATATTGAAAAGGGGTATCTACATTCATTCTTATGTGGTCTTATAACATGGTTTCCACTAATATAATTTGAATTTATATAAATATTAAACTTTAACACCGTTTCCTTTTGAAAATTACAGCATGTTTTAATTAAATGCACAAAGAAGAAAAAAAAAGCGGAAAGAAAGTTAAGTGTATTGGAGGTTATCTCAAAATATAGTATATATGAAATAAATTTCACTTAATCAACTATTTTGTAGAATTAAGTTAAACATAAATTTTGTTATCTTAATAATGTCGCTGGTTAAGAATTTATCTTAATAGACTAAAATAAGTTTTGAGTTAGATCTACTCCTAGGATACTTTTGTAGATTGCAGCATGTTTTAATTAAAAGCACAGAAGAAAAAAAAAACAAAAAGAAAGTTCTATCATCTCAATACATAAATGCTCACAAGAACCTAAAGAATTTATGACATGGAATCTGCACTGCTTTAAAGCAATCAAATTGCAATGTTCATGATTGAAACATTGATTCAACTTGCAAGCTTAAACAAAATAACATGCCCTACAGACTTTCAAGATTGAACTTGAACAGATTTGAGCAAATTCAGAAGTACAGAAGTTCGAATTACAATCACATTTAAGCTGAAACCATAAAAGCCGAAGACACAACCAGTCAGATTTCAGTAGGTGTATAGATTTGTCATAATATTGGACTTAGTGAATTCATTATCCATCCTTACATTCTATGGTTCGATTGATGTATTTACTTATCCAGTTTAGATATGAACTCCTCCAAATTTGCGTGAACCATGAAGCTCAACATGGGTGTAGGCCTTTCTCTTTTCCTTAGTACAACAGAATAAAATCGATAACCTTTGCAAGACCCTTACACCCTCAAGATATTTTTGAGATTACGTGCAACTCAAAAATAGTTCTTAAATTGCAGAAGTGCAGCTTTCAGCCATGAAACGACATGCTTGATGGTACTAGATTTTCTAAAGTAATGCACTGCATCACTTGCATTAAACAGTTTTTATTAATATATATATATATATATATATATATATATATATATATATATATATATATATATAAACTGTAGCATGGTGTCAATGAGACAATACCAACTCAGTCAGCCTAGACAAGGGAGTGAAAAAAATCTCAAAAAACTGCTTACCAAAAAAATCGCATAAGATATAAAACTTGTGAACCAAAGACAATGAGTCCTTCTGGAAAACCATTTAATATAATCAAATAATGTAAATTACAATCGCACTGTATTCCACCACCAGCACTCACCAAAACTAACATTCATTGGCAGGGGAAAAAAAAGACAAAAAATATCGGACAAAGGCGGGGAAAGAAACACAATGAAAACCCACCGAAAAAATTTAATGCACGCAATATACAAAATACACAACAATGAATAAAAAGGCATTCAAAACCAACGAATTTTCATCTGAATGAACGCTAGACTTGAATTGTATCAATTGTTTTTCCTGTCCTTGCCTGTGAGATTCGATTTGCATAAATGGTGACCAACTTCAACTGTGTGCTATTAAGCCCTTCCAAATATGGCAAAAATGCTTTCCCAAGCATGATATAAATATCCACTAGACAGAAAACAACGGTCTGTACCATCCACCATTAACATTAAATGAGAATAATGAAAGAGACCAGTAATGAAAATGAAGAAACATAAGAGCAAAAGCATGCGGACAACTTCTAGTAATCCTCCAATTAAAGAAACATATCTTGCAGACGAAGTCATTTTAATCTAATTTGGTTCCTCTCAAGTAGACGTGTACTTTGGAGAAAAAAATACATATATAGCCATTGATTAGAAAATAGTTGTTGCGATTTTCTAAACTTAATAATTTATCACATGCTCAATGATTTTAAAAACTTCACACATTTGCATATATTTTATCACATCTCTAAGATCAAGAATACTATTTTCTGACTCCTCCTAGCTATGCCAGCCATTTGCCATTGGCCTCCCATCAATCAAATATAAAAAATGTTTATCTCCATGGTGACTTAAAGGAGATCTATATGGAACAACCTCTTGGGTTTGTTACCCAAGGGAGTGACTTAGTTTGTAAAGTGCATCAATTTCTCTATGGGATCAAACAATCCCCACAAGCTTGGTTTAGGAAATTTAGTCGCATTGTGCAAATTTTCAGACTAAAGTGTAGTGAGGCACCTCATTCAATTTTCTCTTGTCACATTTCTCCTAGTAAATGTGCTCTATAATAATGACATAGTTATTACAAGAAATCAAACTGCCAAAATTTCTCAACTGGAAAGACATTTATGCAGCCATTTCAAACTAAAGACATAGGATGCCTAAAATATTTTTTGGGTACTAAAGTGGCTCAATCAAAGGAAGGTATCATCTGGATATCTTGAAAGATATAGGACTGATTGAGTGTAAGTCAATTAATAGCCCTGCGGACCCTAATAATCAAAAGTTAATGACAGAATAAGGAGAACCTTTTCTAGATCCTAAAGAGACATATAGAAAAGACTTGTTGAGAAGCTCATTTACCCCTTTATTACTAAACCTGGCATATTTTTTTCAGTTGGATTTGTTTGTCAATTTATGCAAACCCCTCATGTAGATCACTAGAATATTGTAATTCATATTCTCAAGTACCTGACGAAGGCTCCAAGACGAGGATTGTTGTATGAAAATATAGGAAATACTCAAATTTCCAGATAACATGATGATGTTGATTGGATAAGAGTTCCACTATCGGGTATTTATATCTATAGAAGCCAATATTCTTTTTCCTAGAAGAGCAAGAAACAAAATGTAATTGTTCAATTTAGGCTTGAAGCTGAGTTTAAGGCAATGGCTTCAGTCACATGCAAACTTGTGTTGATCAAACAAGTTCTCCAAGAATTGAAATTTTGTAAGATTCATCAAATGAAGTTGTACAATCTATATGCTCCAACTCGAGGAGTAGAGTTACAAGATGTTTGTTATTGTCTTCTAGAATGCTCTGTAAAGCTGATTGTTTTTGCTATAGCCTGTCAATAATATAGGGTCCTAGGGTGTAGGTTTTATCATCAACCTTTTGTATTTCACACTTCGACGGTTTTTTATATTTAATACATCTGCTGAGAAGAGATCTCAAGCTTGATTCTTCTCTTAATTCATTATTCTAGAATGTTTTGATGTTTGCTATAGCTAGCATTTCTGTAATTTTGTGATTATTCACTCATAGTAATAGGTTATTCACACTCTTCATTTATCCACCATTGCAGGGATGTTTGGATTTTGAATTAGGTAAAGAGCACGGCCGATTTGTGTGTCAATGAATGAGAAGTAAAATGGATTACGGCATTCTGCCACTTGAATGTGGGCAAATAGATTACAATAACAAAATAGGAGAAGCTTTTTTAGTTCAAGCCAAGGATATATTAATAACACTTTTTACTGCCTACAAATATGCATACTCAAGATATTTGGGTACATCACTTAACTATTTTTGTCCCCACAATATACTTGGTTAAGCTCCACCACTGGCCACGCTCAAGCCTGATAGGGAGAAGATGATCGTGTTTAGTGTGATGGGCACACCAAAACTTAGCATGGCCACACAAAGTGATAAGTAATCAATATTGAGGTGTTTAAGCTTGCACATTGCCATGCCAACAACTATTTAAAAATTTATAAATCACAAGATTCAATCAAAACAAGAAATTTTTACTCCTGTGAAGATAGGGTTTAGAGAATTGAAACTTGGGAAATCAAGTCTTGATTCTCAATCTCTAATGAAGTTCATTTCATTATCTTCTCTCAATTTCACCTCTTTCTTCAGGTGTAATTAGTTCTAAAGGTCATGAGCTGATGACTCCAAATCTATATTTCTTGTAATTTGGATTCTCTTGCATCTTGATTCCAGTTCTTTTATTTCAATTCATGTGAATGCTTCCTCTCTAATGCTTCTATGGCTTTTGATCACCTATATAGATACATTCTATATTCACTCACAATTTTGATAGTAGTTAGCGGATTGGAACCGGATGTAAATCACTAGTCATTGATATACTAGGATTTTTTTTACACCAAATATTCATTAAATATATTGAAAAGAAGGACCATTAACTCATGGATGCAAACAGAATATTTTAAGCACCTTGCGAACATCAGCACTCTGGTTTCCAAAAGCTTCAAACAAAGCAGGCAGAAAAGAGGGTAACTGAGCCATCAGTTCCTCTTGAGAGAGACGCCCCACAAGCTGAAAAAGGGCATAATATGAAGTTAAATATGATTATGTTCACGAACCAAATTTAATTATTGCACAAAAATCGAAACTTCGTAAGTAGTACACCTACAAAATGATAGAAATTAAATTCAATATGTGCTGGTGAAATGATATATTCATTTCCACTAACTACCACTAACTGATATGATACTATGCTTTTCCTGAGAATGAAAATGACGGACCAGGATATAGTCAATATAAAGTATGACATCACAACTGCCATTCATCAAGGAAAGAATCGGGGTATTGTGTATTCAGGACAATGTTGATTTAAGTTCAGAATTAAAAGAAATGACTCGTTTGCTGGAGTAAACAAGAGGTACCTAAGTTATATACATAATTTAAAGTAATCAAATAAATAGCATACTTCCAGGATATGGCTTTAAAAGCAATAGCATAATGATATTGGATGAGCACAAAGGGGATTATGTCCTTCTTTTGAAGAACCGTTGCTTCACAGGACACTACCAGAACAGAACAAGGTTTTCTAATAAATTTGTATATTAGAAAGTAGAGTTCATTAAAAACGAGGTTTTCCAGAAAGAACAATCACATCAAGCAAAACTGAAAATTGATTCTTCAAGACAATACCTTCGTTAAGCAATTTATGCAAGTGACAAGAGTTTTCTCATCCTCGGTAACCAGTAGAGGAACAATAACCTGAGACATTTTAAATTGTCACATCAGCTTTAACTTTTATGTTAATAACACAAATCCTTGCTCCCTCCTCCAACTAAACATTTTACAAGCAGTAAGGATGGACAAAGAGCAGAAAAATCAAGAAATACATACACTTAAACATCTAAACGGATCATTCTGAGATAAAACACTGGTGAGGCAGTGCTCTGCTTCGTTTGAGACCTGAAGAAGGGGTGAAATTCCAGAGATTGAAAAGAAAGCAACTATATAAAATAAACAAAAAAAAAACAAAAAAAGGACGAAGTTGCCTACCTTGGGAACAATATCCCTTGCAACATTAAGCAGTTTTTCAACAACCAGCTCAACAGAAGTCTCCATGGCATCTTTCTGGAAACAGTATACACAGCAATAAAACAATCTCTTATTATGCTATGACAAGAATATGAAGAACGCAGTTGCAAGTACTCATACACACTCATACATATATATAAAAGTGAGGGCATAATCCAACAAAAGATGGCACAAAATCGATTAAGAACCTGGTTTTTAAGCATTTCAACTAACAGAGACAGAGCAAGCTCTCTGATTGAGGAATCTGAATCATCCAGCACTTCAAGCACAACTGTCAAAATCTGATTGAAGTACTGCAATTACACCATTTCACTATATAAATATACAGACATCAAGCGTTGTTTAATAATAATTACAACTTCTCTAACTATTGATCTCATAGCCAATAGCAATCAATGAATCAGAAGAACTCACTATATTACAACTGATTTTTTTGGAGAAAAAATGTCACATAATATTTTAGAATATATAGACAAATAGCATTTTACAATACTAATATTAATTATCAAATAAATAAAATGGTATTGTTTTATTTAAAAATACACAAAATGGTATGACAGTAAGAAACCATATTAGTTTTTTCATGAAGTTCAACAGATTAAATCTTTCATTTCAAGTAAAATTGACAATCATATAATTTAGGGACAGGAAGGCGACAGATACTCGTCAAATTAAAGGTACCAGAGTCCAAACGGAATGATCGTTAGCTATAGACACTTCAACTAGCTGTTGAAGTGCAGTCCGCTTGCTAAAAATAGGGCTTCCATCACCCTCACCGCATATCTACACAAAATCAATACTACATTTTAGTGAAAAGAAATCTAAGATATAACTCCTTCATATATTTAAAGAATGATTATTATAACATTAACCGAATAGTGCTGTCTCTCTAAATAGGCTGACCGAACCAGAAAAATTTAAACGAGGGTGCAAATACTAAGATATAACTCTTAATAAATTAAAGAATGATTATCATAACATTAACCAAATAGTGTTGTGTCACTAAATAGGCTGGCTGAACCAGAAAAATTTAAACGGGTGCTAAATACATTTCATATACACATAAATGTTTCAAAGAGGCAGCAAATTTCACTTATTTGAGGGGCTCATAGTAATCAGCAAAAATATTTGGTCAGCACACCCTTTCAAGTGGTTCCACCTCAGCTCCACTGGCCACCACGTGTTCTTACACCGTGACATAGCTTGACAGCTTGACACAAGCTCTTGCCTATTATCTTTTAGTTTTGGATTTGCTCCACCGCCTTAGACAACTTTTAACCTATTACCAAAGTGATTGTTTTCTCACAAAAATATAGGGTACTGTGCCCACTAACCTGGAGTGTGACATCATTAAGTCAGCATAATGCCAGGTTTTAGGGTTTGTATCTTTTTTCTGTTTTGAAAAGAGATTTTGTTGACCTTTTAGGCAGAGAGAAAGTTTTTGCTTTATATATTTTTCTGATGTATGTTGCTGCTCTTAGATCATAGTTTATTTATCCTCCCCCATAATTAACTATGCTTTTCATTCTATCGAATTTCTTTTTGCGAAAAACAATTACAGTACCAATCCATTTACTAGTTGCATAACTCACCATATGAAGAATCTGAGGAATACTGGGTCCAGTGTCAGTCATGTAGTTCACTTTCACACCTTCAACTGACTGATGATTATGATTCAATTCAGAGGGATGTTCTTTGTCAAGTCCAAAGTCTTCAGCAATATTTAAATGTTCTGATGACATCAGACCATTAATATCCAGATCAGATGATAGACCTTCAAAATTCATGCTGCTGTCCACATGTCCAACTTGGCTAGTTTGAAAGCCAAAGTTCTGACTCACTGAATTGACTGTATATGCGAGATCTCTAGTTTTTAAACCAAAAATACCACTATTAGAATCAGTCTGTTCCTCAGATTCATCAGAAGCTGCACGGCCAAGATGGGCTTTAATCAGAGAGGAATCTTGGGAACTCCACTTCCTGCCACCATCACTATCCAGTGAACCAGCTGAATACCTTCCAATATAATGAGCTTTCCTGGACAAACCAGTATATCCCTCTTCAGAGGATGCTCCCACTACATCAGATGGATCATATGAAGACTTGGAACGTCGCTCTTTCTTGTTCTGTAGATAATTCATTAAGTCTACTTCAATGCGAGGAGTGCGCTGTTTAAGGGCTCGTCTCAAAGAATTTTGTTCGTCAACTGACAAACTAAGAATAAAATTCAAAACTGCGGATGAATCGAAGTGAGAGTACACTGATATAATGCATGTAATAGCTGCTTCTTTAAGTTTTGTATTTTTATCGTGAACCAACGGAACTAACTTGGAAAGCCATAATTTTAGAATGCCAGTATTAGCAGCACCTTCTGGATTCATGGAATGCTTGTTAAAGGAACTTATTGCAAACTCAATAACAGCCAATTTTGCCTTTGGAGACCTTTGTTCATCTAGTGCACGTAGCAATGCAGGCAAGAGAGAATCAATGCTGTATGTTTTGCTAACAACTTCCAAATTCACTGAGCAGGCTTGCCTAACGAGCTCTTTGGGGTCAATTAACCGAGAAAACACATGGGGTAACATCCGTTCCATGTAGCCCTCAAAGGGCTTTCGACATGCCAGAATAATATCTGCAAGTGTGGAGAGAGCAGCCTGTGCAACTTTATGATGGGGATCATCCAAGTGCTGAAAAAACAACTTCATTACCTTCTCAAAATTCTGGACTACTTCTTGAATTCCCTTTTGACCTTGCTGCAACAAAGAGTGAAGATAATTAAAGGCAGCAACCCTAGCAGACCAGTCAGCACCAGAGCTAAGCCCATCACTCAGAGCTTCATGAAGAGATGCTGGTCCATCGGAATAAATTGACATTTCTCCAAGAGATAATTGGCTATCATCCAAACTCCTCCTGCTGCCAGCAGAGACACGTCCAGCTACATTCTTTCTCAATAGTGGCCTCTGGAAATTAGGCACATAACTATTCTGTGAGTCCCTAAAGTTGGCATCCCTGTAATGGGTATCCATATACTGCCTATCTATGCTGGGGTTCATATATCGTCTAGTGTCCCGGATGTCACTATTTTCATCAACAGAACTTCTTTCTTGTAATTTCTCAGAAGCTCTTTTACTTGAGTATGATGAATATGCTGATAAAGGCTCAATACCAACATTAGTACTATATGATAACCTGCCAGAGTCTTTGGAAGCTTGAATTTGGGTAATTATGTCAGACAAACCCAGACCACCATTACGGTTACCACCTTTATTGGCACCAGAAGCAGTTGATTCCGTCATTAAAGAGCTAGTGAGATGATTAGATGCCGAGACAGCAGCAGGGAATGGTGGATCCCGAGACGAGGGAGGGTCAACTCCTGCACTAGGGGCAATAAGAGAAAAATTTAGCCGCTCACAAAGTTTAAAACTCATACCATATCATACCATACCACTAACCATCATCAATTGTTGAATGGCAAGAAGTCCATAAAAATGAAGTACTATTTATTAAACAAGTAAACTTATTTGGTACCTAGATCCAAACTCGAAGACCGGAGAACAGATGAACCATGCTTATCAGACAAATCCAAACCCCTAAGCAAGCTTTCAATAGCAGTGACCTTCTGTTTGCTTGAATGCAGCACACTTTCCAAACTGCGTTCAGTACCTTTACCAAGTGACTTGGCTTGTGAAAGAACGCCAGAGCCAATAGAAGTCCCTGATGACAAACTTGAACTTCTATCCATTGCAACAATAGCAGAAGTTCCATAACCAGTTAGACCAGAGGGAGCTGAAGCTTGACTAGCTATTGATATCAATGCACCTCTATCACGAACAGAAGGCGATGCATGTCTCCTGTGCATTCCTCCATCCTCTTCATTTATTAACTGCAAGTTATGCCCACATTAAAAAAACAAATCAATCAACAAAATAAAGGGCAGATAACACCTTGAAATAAACATATACCCTTTGAATAGCAGGGTCAAAGGATGAAAACAGGCGGCGGGAACGTTCTGGCCAAGTCTTTGCAAACATTCTGTAACACATCCTTGCAGTCGACCGCACCTATCAAGTTTAATACTGCAATTATATTTATGCACACACAACTTGGCACCAAAATGAAACATGTCAACAAAAATGCTGACAAATTCTGTTTTAAAGTTCAAACCACATAACTTTTGATCAACGTATACTATAAACTACATGAGGATTTTTAGAACATCTAACCAAACATGATTACACACTGAAACAGAGTAATGTAGTAATCATGTCATTTTGGATACCTTTCCTTCCAAAGTTAAAAATTACCAGAATTTGCATAGCAAATGATAAATAAATAGATATAGGCAAACCAGGTTCTTTAAGTCACTGATTCCAAGTCCATAAGAAACAAGATGACTGAAGATGGTGTATCAATTCAACTCAATCCCTCTCGAGAATACATCATTGTACAGATATGTTCGTCAATTGATTATTTGACATTACATTTGCAAGAAATCAAATATAAAGAACTTCATGCATTGCAACCATTAACAGCTAATCATAATAGGTTAGCTTCTCCATATGTTTTATTGTGCAAAGTTTCAGAAATTTTATTCGGCAAAGCCAACCGACAAATTCTCAATAGCTAAGGAAAAAAGAGCAAACCAATGAAAAGATTACCTCACTCATTGCATCTGAAACACAACACCTTATCATATCCTCATATAAATCAGCCGATCGTTGTATTTCTGCTGCATCAGGCCAATGTTCTAGTATCAAAAGAGCATAATCACAACACCTACAATACAAATGGTATTAATTAAAAACCAAAACACTCACTTCTATCCCCAATAGTAGGTAATCCATACCTTGCACGAAGTACAGCACTGCGATCATTTTTTGCACAATCAGCTATCCGAGGAAGCACACGAGCAACTTTGCAGTTGCGCAACATCTGGAAAGTAGAGGATAAAAGTCACGACAGCATACACAAAGTCATATGTACAGAAAATTAATAAGCGTACCAAATTACCGTTTTTATGCAGTTATCTGCAGATTCTGCAATTACGAGCACAGTAATCACAACTAGCTTCAAAAGGACCTGATTATCAAATAAAGTATTAAGATGTTAGAAATATGCAAAACATGATCATCATAGATTTTTCATTTTTTATCAGCCCATGATCATCATAGATAAATGTTGAACTTACTGGTATGAATTGTTCAGCACATGCTTCAAAATCGCCCAAGAGGTCCTTTGACAAAAAGCATAATAGATGGCAAGCCTAGAACAAAGTAAATAGCAAACAGAAAGTATCCATGTGTTAGTAATAAAATATAAAAGAGATTGAGCATCAATAATCATGCTTAATTCCAATAAAGCATTTTAATCTAAACTACACTGCCCATTCAAACATAAGGAGTGGAAAACTAAGAAGTTTCAAGCCAATATTCTGGGTTTTAAGTGTGGATAATGCACAATCCCAACTACCTTGTCCGTAATTTAAATTTTTTTTATCAGTACAAGAATCAAATTTTTGGCACTTGGCCATAAAAGATCTGACACATATGCAAACTAAAAACATATTATGCCAAACTCAGTAGGGTAGCTCAAGCACCATAAGGGATAGGAGTGTTCAAAGGACTTGAATAAAATTAAATTTCATAAAAACTGACCCAAACTAGAAAAATAGTTTGCCCAAATTAACTGAACTAAAAAGTAGTTCAAACAAACTAAACTATTTTTTGGTTTGGTTAACAACATTCTACATTTTTTTAACTGAGCTAATTTTTTCCTTGAGAAATTGGAGTAATCTAATCATCTGAATAGCATTTATATTATACACAAGAGAATACAGAATTTATCACTCCATTTCTTTCAAGTCAAATGCATACATGAATTCATTTACTAATGATGTATACCGACCAACTTTTCATAGACAAATTGTATCTAATAGAGTAATATAAATATTAAAGTCTTAATATGGAAGGAAACAAATCATTAACGAAAGGTAAAGTTTTCACCATATGAGCATAGAAGGTACTGCCATTTTTTCCTGACAGTGCAATGTAGTTATTAATCTATTATGAATCCATTAAACAACTATTAACAAACAATTTATTACTTCAAGAAAAGGTAGTGTAAATATTTTTTCAACTTTCGTGAAAATTTAAGTAGCACACTGAACTAATCTTTTAGCAGTTCAGTTTCTAGAAATTGAACTGAAAAAGTTCAGTTTAGTTTATAATAAAAATAGACCAGTTTTTATAGTTTAGTTCAATTCAGTTAATTTTTCTTTAGTTCAATTTAGTTCTTTTGAACATCCTAAGGGGTCTTTTGTGTATGTACCCAGCCAATATGACATCTTAACATCCTTCCTGAAAATAAAAATAGTATTTCACTTTACGAAAGATGGATAACAATAACCAATGAAAATGTCAGTGAACCTGCTTCACAATGCTAGACCTTCGATCTGACAATTGTGTGCTTAAAGGCCCAACAAGCTGCTTCAGGAGTCCAAAGAAACATGGATAATCAGTAGCACCTGGTACGAAAATTTTCAAGAGATATTAATCACACATGCCACAGACGAACAGAATAAGTTACATTGTATTTTAACATCTCAATGAAAATAACAATACAACCACGGCCTAAAGTAATAGTAAAAAAACATTTTAAACAATAAAGCAAAGCAGAGACTTCAAATAAATAATTGAAATTTAACAATGCCAACTTTAAACTCTTACTACTTTAAAGTGCAACAACTATTTAAGCCCCCCTGCCTTTGTGCAAATAAATACAATCTCAAAAAACCACACCTCTAAGCCATTCATAGAGCTATGCTTTATGGCTCCCATTCATAGAATGGCCCCAAACCACAACTTTCCATCCATTTTTAAATACAATTGGCTTGTAGAGTCTAACTCAGCCCCATAAAACTTATTCGGAAAGTGAGGATGTCCAAAGCTTCAAAAACTTTATTTAAGTAATAATAGTATCCATTGTGGGATCTAAATTAGCTGAGATCTGATGTCCCAATGGCTGCCCACTACAATGCCTCACTAAGTTTTTCCGATTCACACATTAATTTCCATTATTTGATGCAATAGTTCAGTTTAACAAAAACTCATATTGAATCAACCGCTACAAGTAAAATCTATGACCAAATTCACGAAAGATCACCAAAAACACCCTTCACAATGACATCATGTTAAAGATATGCCTACAACAAATGTGCTTTCCCTTTGAAACACAAATAGCAAAAAGGTTTTAAGATTGGATTCTGAGTATATAAAATTAAGTATAAATATAATATATCTATATATAATTTACTCCTGAAAAAAAGATGGAAAATACCAACCTCCCAAAACAAGACCTTCAATTCTTTGCATGGCAGCAATACGAATTGACCAGTCCTTTTCGGGTACAAGGGTGGCTGCAATCTTATCAATTTCTCTGATTAACTCCTTCTCTGAATACACCTTGATGGGGTCTATGACTTTCTCTGTAACATCACCATCTCCTGTCATATTTAATATTTAATACCAAAAAAATGAGCATTATGTTAGAATATATGAAAAATATCCAATAGTATGTTGGTTATAAGTATACTAGATTATCTCTTAGGATTAGTTTTAATACTTCCTTAATATCTTATGATATGTTTCCCTGTTTGACTAATTAGCTAGTAATGTAATCTAGTATTAGTGTAGGGTTAGTACTTTATGCTATGATCATATTCAAGAGTATTATTCAAAGTCTTTTCCCTGTTTCCTTCCTCAATAACTATAATTTCCACACATTTAATAAAGCACAGAAAAATATTAAATATATGGCTAATCAGAAAATTGCAAGTGTAGATGGCATACTTGACTGATTAGACATATAACAATATACATTGTTGAAACTGTTTCAACATTCAAGAAAATGAATTCGGATGTTGCTTATCTCTTTTAACATGTAAATTAATCTTCCTGGATCATTTTTATTTCCACAACCAAATTCAAAGAACTTCTCATTTGCATTTGAATATCGTGTAAATCTACCATTGAAGAAGTGAAACAAAAGCCATTTGATTATTAAAAGCAGTCATATCTGAGAATCACCATGTAATCTCTCAGAATTTATATTCTCTCATATTAAATTATGAGGTCATTGGACCTATATATACATGAGCCTGCTGGCTACTTTAGGAAATATTAACAGCTGATCCTAAGGAGACAAATCCCTGTAATTGTGGGATTGTTCTTAAATACATAATCCTAACATTAATATAAAGAAACCGCTGTGATACAAAATAAATTACATCAAGGAAAATATAAAACTTCCTAAAATATAAAAGTAACATGATTTTGACATAATCAAAGGTGGAATTCCAATGATCATGCAGGCTAAACTTGTGAAATACAGCAAGACATGCAAGCTAAAATATCCTAAAAATTCTGACAAGTGATCAACAAAAAATTGGGACCATAATCACCACATATGGTTGATTCGAATAACATCTTTATAATCAGAATTTGAAACTTTAGCAATTCCAGCATGATAGAAGTGTTCTGTTTGATAATATCACAAAGTATATCAAATTACTATCAAATGAAAGCAAAATTTCTTATGCAAACATAAATCTGTTAGTCTTTCCTGATTTCAAGCCACAAAGTTTAAACATATGATCAAGTACTGAGCTGATCATAACAAAAGGAAAATAAAGAATAATTAAAGATTAATTTATAACGCTAGGCAATAACACAGCAATTATGCAGGAGAGAAGAAAATTGGATAGATAAGGTCTGAGCCATACTACAAAATATACATTGATATTAAATTAGAAAAGAAAGATTTTACAATCCAAAAATTATAAATACCCTAACCTCCAAAAAGAGAGCTCTCCCTTGATGAACTTTTAGCCTTTGGACTACTTTTTTTGGGATTAACACCCACCGGCTTAATTTCCCCAGCAATATAACCACTAGATATACCATCTGAAGATTGAACTTTTGGTTGAATTCCCTCTAGTCTGGCATTAATAGCTTTCACCTGATATCATTGTAATTCCAAGAAAGAAGAAAATCAAAATCTCATAGCAGTTGGTATGAAAATGTTAAAGGACCTCCAATATCTAAATTACAGGTGTAAAACACAGATATTCATGAGCAGAACATATTAAATAATACAAGTTAATGTTACCAGAGATGAAGGAAGATTGTGGCGCTGAAGTTCATCACGAAATTGGGACCCAGCTTGTGCATACATCTCCTGTAAGAAAGAAGAGAGAGAGAGAGTATTAAAGTAATGTACTGAGATCCTTCTTAAATTTTAAACTCCTAACCACTATGCTTAAGTATACATATATTATTATTCAAGTAGCCTTTGCCTAATTCATAATGACATCAATATCAATCAAATATTCAGTTAAACATTAAAAAAAACTAATCCAGTTATACATAATTGGAAAAAAACAGAACTCCAAACTCCCGAAGACCAAGGTTGCATCAATTCAAGCAGAGTTGAAAAGTATGATAGTCATCCAAGCAGTTGGACCCCAACCCCCCCCCGTCCCCCCCACACACACACACACCCCCAAGCTAGTTATCATGGGAAAGAATCAGGCCACTTAAGCACTCAATAATATCTAAGTTCCTGTTGTAGTAGCGCACCGAGAGCCGACAGGTCAGTTCAAGCAATATAAATGACAACAAGACATATTTACCTCAATGCACAAAATAGCAGCTTCCCTAACAGCAGGATTCAGATCATTAAGCAATTGAAGAATCTGACATTGATCAATTTCAAAAAGGAGTTAGTATCACATTCAAGAAATATTGAATGACTAAAGGACATATACTCTTTGTTAGAGAAATTCAATGAACATACAGGAGGAAGAATAGCACGTTGAAGAGGAAGCTCAGTCGCTGAAAATAGACCAATAGCTGAAGTGACAGTTCGCGCAAACTCCTCTCTGATTCTCCAGCTTTTGCACGTCCAAGCAAAGGACCCTGCTCTTTCAACAATTATTGTGGGAGATGAAACCTGAAAATAATAATAATAGTAATAAAATCTCAAAATAAAAGGAAACTCAACCAAACACAGAATCTAAATCTGCAGCAAAAATCAGCCCTCGGGAACAGTATAATTTCTTCACATTTGGATGGAAATAAATAAATACCAAAAATTCACATAGAATCATTGTAAATGCACTGAAGCTTTTTCTGCTAAACACAGAATTGTATTTCAATTTCCAAAAGAAACATTCAAGGCACAATAAGGTCACACAGATAAATAGATTCCAACTTGATTTACATGGATTAGCCATGCAAGACTCCGTTTGTTTGGCAATATATCATAATAACCAAATTCCAACACCTGCATTTTTGCAATGAGCCGTGCACTGTGTTCAATGCATAGCAATCACCTACTCTAATGGCTTCCAGCAACTTCTTAATCATTATAGACCTATCCTCATTAATAGGTTATTTTAAAAAGTATGTTTGTCTATAGCATTAAATATTGTTGAGTGTTGAATTAATATTGTGCCCAACGAATTTCAATGCATATAAACATGTCAGTGTTAGGAAGAGCTTATTCATTTTAGCTTATTTCAACACGTTATATTTTAATCTTGCCAAAATAAACTCTTTTTAGTTTTTATAGATAACCTTTACAGGACTCAAAATTATGATACAAACTCTCATGTGATAATTGAATAAACTTACAATCTATCTACTTAAGCATGACCTATATCTATCTACTTAAGCATGACCTATATCAATGATTACTGACAATGACTACTATCATATCACTGAAATTCACTCACATGTAACTGTCAGCACAACAAGCTTGAATATGGTTTTGGCTCAGTAACAAAATAACCGAATGTTATAAAGCTCATGTTCAGGATCTTTCGTTCATCAAACAACCTACTAGGATAACATAAGGAAGCTATGACACTGTGGCATTGGACTCCAATGACGCTAAAACAACACGCTATGACCGCAACAAACACTTTAGGGATCCTCCAGTTAAGCGCAAAATTCTGATAAAAGATCTAGTGCTATATTTAGAAATAGGAAGTCAAGTAAGAGTCAATAAACTAGTACTAACCTCAAATTGCCAGAAATGAAGAAGAGTGAAACGTTCATGCACAATTGCTAAGATTTAAATACCACGAGCTTGCTCTTCGTACACTCAAAGTCTTATTCCCCGATCTCACTTTTTCAACCGACAGCCAACTTTATCGATTAATTATTATTCACTCTCGTCTCTACTAACTCAGCACTCACTTTTCACTTTCCATATAACAGATTCGGAGATTCTCTACTTTGCAAAAAACCTCAGTTACCTAACTCTCTTCCTTCCGAGAGGTTTCGCACTCACGATTCACCAACAGATACAGATACATAAATAACAATTCCAGAAATAGAAAGTATTTACCTCCATGAGAGTGAGCAAGAGGCGTCTGGCGGCGTCGCGGACGGGCTGTTTGGCGTCGCCTAACCGTTCAACGACGGCGGGAACGAGCGCATTGAAGTGGAGCTTGAAGTGGTCGCCAGCGCGAACGGCAGCGGAGTCGAGCACCTGAAGCGCGCCCTGCGAGACCTTGAAGCTGCTGTCCTTCAAGAGATCCAGGCAGCATTCGACGAGCGAGGTGACTTCGGCTGAACTAAGGCTCCTTCTAGAAGTTTCGAGAACCTCGTGGAGGCGCTCCACGCCGGCCATCCTCTCCTTGGCGTCCTTGGCGCGTGCGAGCTCGAGCGCTTCCTCCATCGCGCAGCGCTCGGATCTGTCGCGACCGCGTTCAGATCTGAAACAACCGTTCGCGGATTCACCACCGCATGGAGAGCAGTAACGGCGCCGAAAAGCTGCGAAATGCAGATGAAATGAAAATGCGAGTGTAAATAAAGTGAATGTGTGATTTAATGGTGAGAGTGAGATGGTGGATTTGGCGGAGGAGTGGAATTGAGGGAAGAGCTTGCGGTAGGAGAGAGAAAGACAGTGCAGGGGGGAGTGGGGACTGGGATTGACGGAGAAGGAGGTGGTGGGAGATGATGAAAATGATTTGAAAACTATGTTTATGGGTTTCTTCTGCTTCCAAAATCAACCATTCGCTTTCTTCTAATTTACCATCTATACCACTGTTCACTGCTGAGTTGGTTTGCTTTTAATATTTAAGTTTTCCCTTTTTTACAATTTTTATATTAGAGTAGAGCTAAAATTTAAAACAAAAAGCAACTAACTCTAGTTTCACTAATCTCGTGTATATTATGCCTTTTTTTAATATATATATATATATATATATATATATATATATATATATATGTTTTTTTTATTTTAAAATAGTCAAATATATTAGTTATGATATATTATATTAAAATCACGTTGTAATAAAAAAAGTTTGATGATGTAGAATTAAATATTCCTACAATTTATGGGATTTATTCATTGAATATGGATATTTATTTTGATTTAAGTGAGAGCTTTTTCATGTTTATTTTGTATTTTTATTATAAATTTTGCAATGTGGTTTTAAAATATTATTACAATAAAATTAAAAATATATATAGCAAATACATTACTGGTTATGGATTATTTTAATCCGGGAAAACAAAAACGCAATATTTTTCCTCCCTCTCTCTTTATAAATTTCTCAACATTTCTCTCTTTGTTTTTTAAGTTTTTGTCTTTTTCGTACTTCATTTTGTTTTATTATACTTGGTACTACATGAAGAGGCACGAAATAATTTTATTTTAAATAAAAAAAATCTTTAAAACAAAATGTTTTTTATTTTCTTTATGATTTTGTTATCAATATTAAGATAATTAAGAAAAGTATTTCTCATAATTTAATTAAGAACGTATTAAAATTTTGTAATGTTTAAATAGTTTATTATAGGTCTTTATAATTTGGAGTAAACTGTTTAGCATCAAAACTTTGTTTAGAGGATGAACATTTTAAATAATGAAAATCAGTTTTAATCATTTAGTAGTTTTGTATGTTGGAATATCTGAATGTAAATGGGATGTAATCCCAAGTTTTAACTTTTATTGAGGAAGATTGTTTTATTATTTATTGTGTGAAATGTTGAAATGTATAATTATGAATAATAATATTTTGTACAAATATCTCATATTCATTATTATCTATTATATAGATGTTTTGTGAATATAATTAGATTATGAATCTACCATTTTCTCTTGTTTTGTAATTTGCATACACATGAATTGTGCAATGTACAGGAGAAGTACCTTTTAATGGAATTGATTACCAACTTTGTATAGACTTAATAGCTTTAAAACAATAAAATTATTTGACAAAATTTCTAAGTATTGAATAGTAAGCATTTAATATTTGTGTGTACTAAATCTATCAATACTTATAGACTAGTATAGACTAGTGTTTGAGATATTTTATTATTTATAGCCCAGTAAATATGATTTTAAACTCTTCTTGTAAACTACTTAATTAATTGCGTAGAAGTAATATCTTGTATGATTTCAAATCATTCTTATAAACTACTTAATTAGTTGTGTAGAAGTAATATATTCTGTTGTTAAGGTTTTTAAACATTGTGTATTATAAATTAAATTATAAGTATAAGCATGAATGAAGGAATGCATATAAGGTATAAGTTATTATTTAATTATGTATTAAGTATTGACATTTAATATAGATCCTTTCATTTATTTTATTAATAATCTAAATCATATAAACTAAAATATAAAGTGATAAGAAGTTATAATTAACTGAATTAATTATAAATTTTCCAATCAACTTGATGTTAGAATTTTATTTTATTTTTTATCATGAAATGCAATAACCTTAATACGGTGGTGAAATAATATGTGAATAAAAACAAAGATTTATTTTTATTTCCTTCTTTAACAAATATGTGTATCCATATACATAATGTAAATTAATACGTTTATATTGGGGTATTACAATTATAGACTACGAGGTTAAAAATATTTTTTATATTAAAAGTATGTGTTTAAAACAAATTTTAATATTATATTAATTTAATATTTCATTATCATTGATTATAAATAGGAAGATTTTTTTTTTTAAGTTTACTGAGAAATAATTTAAGAGAATATTTTTTGAATAAAAAAACAGTTTTTACGTAAGAAAAAGGTGTATGCAGTTAAAATAAATAATAATTAAAAATCGCAACATAAAAATTCTTAACAATAATATATTTGAGAAAAATTTCTAAATTTAAGTTGATATTACAAAAATCCAATTATTTCATAAATAAACTTTTCTCATTGAAAACAGCCGATGATAAAAAAGAAACTCCAACACACTGTAATTCCAATAAAATGGTAGTTTTCGTATTTTCATCTCTTCAAGTTTGAGTAGAAGAGAAGGTGATTTTTTTTTTTTTCGATTTGATTGATTTAATTGGGGCTCAAGTTAATTTTGCTCTCACTTCTATAATTAGTTTTGGTATATTAAAAGACAGATTCATATTACGTTTAATTAAGTTTCTATCCATATGGTTTATATTTTTTTATTCTTGAATTTTTATTTATCAAAATCCTTTCACTTAAGTTTTTAACTTTTTGGTCTTTATTGTCCAATACCATTACAAACACTATGACATCGAAGTGATGTTAACATGAGTCACGGTATCTCAATGTCACGTGTCAATTTTCTATCGAGAGTGCTATATTATTGTAATAGCAGAGAAACTAAAAATGAATAAAAAAATTATAGGGGTGGGAAATTAATAATTACATGGAAAAAAAATTATAAAACAACAAGAAAAAAAGTTATATATTCACGTATATACAATAATCAAATCTTGCTAATAATATATAAGTTTAACTAAAATAAAAATCTTAAATTGAATAATCATAGTTTTCTTTTTTTTTTTGGTTTTTCAATATTCCGAGGTCCTTGACATTATATACATTTTTGTCCAAGTAACACACATACCTAATGATACAATACTGCATTAAGTAACACACATACCTAATGATACAATACTGCATTAAAACTGTACATATTAATGAAGACCGTAAGAAGATTAATGAAAAAATTTGAAGTTATTAGATTCATGGGATAGAATATATATATATATATATATATATATATATATATATACGAATTTGATAACTTAAATAATTATAAAGTGTTATTGAATTAAACATCGAACATAAATAAATGTTTAAATATATGCTATTTGTCTCAGCTTAAAAGTTATTTCTCGAGTTGGATACTTATTTAAAAGATAATTGTAAATTATTCAATATTTAGAAGAATTATTAATTTTGTAAAATAATATTATATAAAATAAAGTTATTTTTAAAAATATAAATTAAAGTGAAAAAAATTAAAAAGTTATAATAAAAACTACCATAAAATTTGGGTATAAAAATAAAAAAAAATGTTTTGAAAAACGAATTAAAATTATTTGCTCTTAAATTCGTTAAATTTCAGTAAATTATTTTCATCTTTAATATATAATTTGATATAATTTTGTTACTTTAAATACAAAAAGATAAATTTATATGACAGAATGCGTTAATGTCATAAAAGTAGCGATATTATTCTCTATGGATATGAATAATTGATGCAAATTATAAAACTTAATTAAAACGAACAATGTTAGTAACATTTGTGATAAAGTCTAAAAGAGTAAGAGGTAAATCACATTTATTAGAGGAAAGAAAATGGATAAACATAACTTATAGTAGTTCAAGTTAAAATAATAATAATAATAATAATAATAATAATAATAATAATAATAATAATAATAATAATAATAATAATAATAATAATAATAATAATAATAATAATAATAATAATAATAATAATAAGCAAATCTAAGTTTATTTGAAAGATTTTAATAAAAGGACCACACATATCAAAATTTCAATCAATATTCAAGTTTAGTGTGTGTAAAATTTCTTGCAATTTCTAAATGTTATTGAGAATTTGACTAAGGGCATCACTATCATTGTCAAGTTGGGGTAAACATATTTATCACCACTTTTAAGGTTTTCATTAATTGATTGTTAAATATAGTTAACATTAATCACATTCCAATTTTTTCAAAAATATTTCAATGAATTGGACCACCTTAGGGTGGTATATCTTTTTGTAACCGTGTTAAAGTCATGATGTTGCAAAATATGATTGATAAGAATATTATATAGCAAGGACATTATGTGTTTTTTCACGTGTTACATTACATGGTATGATCACTTAATTTGAAATTTATTTTTAAAGATGTTTACTATGTTAATCTCTAAATAATAATAGTTTTTTTTTTTAAATATCGTAATTTCACCTACGTAATCTTTCATATTTTATATTTATTTGTAAATTTAAGTTCACTAATCCTGAAATAAATTATCAATAATTAAAATTTACTTTTTATTATCATTTAAATGATTCATTACAATTCTAAAATATAAGTATTCAAATTCATTATTTATTATTAATTTTAATTATAACTTAATTTTTATATAATTTTAAAAAATATTTTATTTATTGGGCTCAGGATGTTGAAATCATGAATCCTCTTTAACAAGACAAATTCTTCTTGCACCCTAATAGCTGCTTCCTGCACCTTAATAAAAGTTTTTAATTTCAACTTTGCCCTTTATAAATCCAGTTCTCAATTTGATTTCGTAATGACAACCGGATGACATCCTTATCCGGTTGTCGTATTTAAAACATTTGACACCCGGATGACCAGTCCATCCGGTTCTCATAACAAAATCAAATTGAGAACCGGATGATACGTATCCGGTTCTCATGCCTGAAATCGGAGAACTTCTCCCTTCGTCGACGACAATGCACCAAATTTCAAATTAACTACTCTAATTAGTAATTGAACTTACTAATTGCTAATAAATGACATAAATTATTTACTTGAACGATTGAAGAAAACAAATCGAAGAATGGAACAATCGGGATGAAGACGATGTTAACCGGATGAAGAAAAATCTGAACCGGATGAGAAGCAGGAGACAACGTTTGCGTGATACAGAAAGCTCACGTTGAACTTAAAGGTTGAACTGCAGCAGCTTCCTGGCGGCGGGATGCACTTAGGGTTTATAATGGGGAATGAAGAAACTGACCCGGATGAAGATATTAGGGTGCATATAGGGTGAAGGATAATTTCGTATTCTGCACTGCATTAATTGAGGGCAAAGTTGGCATCTAAAAACTTTTATTAGGGTGGAGGAAGCACCTATTAGGGTGCAGAAAGAACCCGTCCTGCAAGAAAGTTGGCTTCGGCTTCAGATTGTTAAAGGTCATGTGAGGTGGCTTATTCCTTATATAATCTTATAAAGACCAAAATAAAAAAGAAGTTTAGTCAAAACAATAACATGCTTCGTACACCCCTCATTTGCTTCTTGCACATCATTTTTTTTAACATACCAGAATTATTATTGGAGATGTAAAATACCAGAATTAGCCCAAGTCTAAGATATTGTTGTCTAAGTGTTGTGGCTTGGCCACAATTTTATTTTTAAAAGACAGATACATAAATTAAGGGAAGGAAGAGATTGTCAATAAATTATTCTTAATTTCTACTTCTAAACAATATGATTTGTATATACCATAACAGTTTTATTGTTTACAATAATAACTAATTATGGTTTGCTATTTACGAGAGTAAATTAAAAAAAAAGGAAATATTAGGAATTTACACTTATTAGTACAACTTGAGTAAATTAAATTATAAAAATTTAAACACTTTTTAATTCCAGTTTTTAAAAAAATAAAAAAAATATATTTTATTTCATTTTCATCAATTACGAGGATTATGTAAAGTTCATTATAATTCATTCTCAATATGATCACTCTTATTATCACTTTAGCCAATAATCTTAGTAATTATTTTTCATAATACATTAATTCTCGTTATTTTTCCTTTTATAAAATTGCATACATATTCTCTACCTTTTAAGGTCAATTCAAGTGCCTGGTCCATACAAACTCCAGTGCCTTGGTTGTTTGATTTTTTTTTTTTCTTTGGGCTTTATTTGTAAAGCTTTGCTTCCGCTACTGTAGGAATGGGAAGAGAAAGAACAGAATGAAAAGTAAGTGAAAAAAAGTTATTTAGATTAAGAGAAAATAAATGAAAATGAGTAGATAGATTTTGGTAAATTTATTTGATGTAAAAAATATAATTGAATTATATTACTAATTTCCAAAATGAAATTAAAAATAATTTTAAATTTAAATTAAAAATAATTAATTACGAAGTAATTAAATTTTTAAATGAAAATAATGTTAAAACAAATTAAATACATATAAATTTTAAAAATAATGTAGAAATGTTTTTTTGACCGAAACGTAAAATAGTGTTAAAAGGTTTATAATATTTAAAATTTGATTCACAAATAAAATTATACCTAATTTAAATAACTTGCAAACATTTCTTTAATAAATTAAATATTCCAAAAATAAGAAAAATTGTAACACAATTGAATCATAGAGAAAGCAAAAATGTGAAGTATTTTGGCACCACTTCCGCACCAATTTATGTTCATAAAGTTCTTTCTTACTTTGCAACCTGAATTTTTCTCTCTTTTTCTTCAGACTGCAGAGGGACACCACTCCTCCACCCTTTCCTCATTTCGTCGCACTATTTCTTCTCAAAATAAACAAATTCAAAGGTTAATAATAGAGACCTTTTTTCGATCAACAATAAATGTCTGTCTGGATCCAAACAAAAGCTAACATCTTTATATCTAGTTAAAAAATCATAAGATTAACATGCTTTATATATATTTTATTAAAGATGATATATTTATTAAGTATTCACCAAAATTTTGAATTGAATAATATAAAAAAAGAAAAAAGAGAGTGAAAAATACTCTTTTTAATGAGTAAATTAATTTGAGAGTTGTTACTACAGTTCAATAAATCTTTTAGTATATGAGCAATTTAGGTTGTTGTGTGTTACAAGAAGATTTACAATTTTTTTTTGTTTAGAAAATTTGTATAAGACTTTATAATTTTGATAAAAAAAGATTACATCTTAAGTAATAATATTTTTGTTATGGATTTATGTACGGAGGACTTGAATTATCAGATTATCTTAAATTTATTATATATATTTTTTAATTTATGCTCTTATTTATGATTATACTCATGGTAAATCATATTATTTTTCTATTACATTTTTAAAAGTATTTTAATTTATTTATTAAGAAGTCAGTTTATAACTCATACATTCAATGTCAAAATTGATGTAATGTTTTAGACATAATAATGTTGGATACATCTGACCTATAATAATATTTGTGATAAAATAATAACCAATAGTGATTTTTGACAAATGACATTATTTAGAATGAAATAACCAAACATTGCCGATGTGACATTTTTCACATTACTATAGTGTTAGAAAAAGTCACTAAAAAGTAGGAACACAAAAATATAATGAATGATGGATAACTAATACTAATTAAATGTTTCAATTAGGGTATGATCACCTTAGAGACTTTGCCTATCAAAAAAGACTGCGAATGATATTTATTCATTATACTTGGATCAGTCACTAACAACAATGAACTTTGAATATTTTTTCAAGTGTTTTTTTTTTTTTTCTATCTTGCTGTAAGAACATCTATGAATTGTAAATTCAATGTAAAAGACAATTTTATCCTTAATTTGTTCCATCAATTTGATGGAACCAATCTTATAAAATTTGCAATTCACCAAAGCATAAATTACTGAAAATTGACTCCTGGAGTTTAAACTTAACTTACATTGGAACCCTCCTCGTTCACTCCATTGTAACTACACTGCCTCTAGAAGTGATGTTGCACTAGCACACACACACTACATAAAGTATATGCTATGACATAACATTGGGAAGCATAGCAAATAGAACAATAAGATAGCACACACGTACAAGTACACACAATACAATTACAATGATAATGAGGCTTTTGGCTCACTAGCTCACACTGGATGAAATAATAAAAATTTTTAAGGGCTCTTAATAGATGTTGGAGTCCATGGCCATGATGGTGCTAAGGTTCATTGGGGTCATAATGTCAGAAGTTCCGCGGAAGATGTCTCGGACAATAAACCCTAGAGCACGTTCAGATGGGTGATAAGCGTCCCAAAATGCATATATGTCACGATTAGGACACAAGTTTGACACTGCAGTGCACAGTCCTATCCCATTGAAACGACCTTGACCGCAACATGCTATCTTTGATGTAACAAAACCTGCTCCCACACCCACAATTCAAAATTCACTATATAATAAAAAAATATTTAAAAAATTTGTATAAAAATAAATATTGTAAGTGTTATTATCTAATCATGTATAAGTGATTGAATTTAAACTCCAAACTAATATAAAAGCCTGTAAAGAAACTGCGTCTAAGTTTAACAATTTTGTTGATTTTAATTTTAAGTGCAAGGAGTGATTTAAAGTGGGTGAAAAAGTTAGAAAACTAAGATGAGGATTTACTGATAAAAAAATTGAAATAAAAAAAGTGAAATTAATGAGTTGATGTTGAGAGACCAAATCTTTGAGGGTCGGTGATGAAGTTCATGTTCATCTGGAAGGCATTGACAGCAACAAAAACGTCAGAGCCCACTTGGGAGTTGATATCTCTGGTCATTTGGACCAAAAGTGGGTTGAAAATTTGTACAGCTTGTTGTAACTCAGGTACACACTCTCCATTCCTACTCCTTGTAGCAAGCTGAGCAGGAACACAACCCAATGGACCAGTTCCAGTCACAAGCACCCTTCTGGCTCCCAAATCATACAACCTCTGCATTATCATTTATACATGTACCACTAGAATTAAATGAGCCCATATCAATGATTTAAAGGCATAAAAAATATTTGACCTTTTTTTAATTATTTTCAACTTTTTAAATCTAGGTAAAAATTGACCAAAGCTATACTATCCCCATCACATGAAGTGGCAGTTGAATTAATACAGTAACTGAAATATAGCAGACAGGTAGAAAGTGAAAGAAAGAAGAAAGAAATGGATTTCGTACCATGAGAATTTTTCGATACTCAGAGATTAGGTATCTGCAGTACTGAGGGACAGTGAATTGGCGAGACCTGGCAGACACAGGAGTCAGAAAATAGTTGTTAACGAAGTCGTTGCCGCCAAGCGTCATCAGCACCAGCGCCCCATTCACCACGCTCTTCGCCCGCGCCGCCCCCACCTCCGCGCTCAGCCGCCTCTGGTACTGCTCGAACAGCGCATACTGCTGAAACATTCTCAATATCCCCACCTGCTCCGTATCACGCATGCACCTCAATTATGTAACAATCAAGAAAATGTAATTCATACTCGATTTCTATTAATTGCGAATGTCGTGGTTAATTAGGGTTAATTTAACTGCATTGATGAATTAATTACTACAAGAATGTATGTATATAGAAAAAGAGAGGTGAATTTACGAATTGAAAGCCGGTGTCGTTAAGGATTCCTATTCCTGCTGAAGCGAAATTTGCCCCAACCAAGAGCTTTTGTCCGGTTAATTGAGGGCTCAAGTATGGTAGCGTGGGTTCAGATCCGATGTGCTGGCCTGTGTGTAACAATGTTTTAATTATTAACAATTCCATAGAATAGTTATTAACTTATTATGCATGAAGATGGTGGAATGTGTTATGGATAGTGAATAATACTGATTAGGTCAGGGAGGTTGTAGCCGTTGGAGAAGCGACCGGTGGGACGGTGGGTGGGGTAGTCGATGCCGTAGGGAGGAGAGTCGGCGCGTGCGGTGGTAGGGAGGTAATTATTGTTGCCACTGTCAACCAGTGAGTCTCCGAACACGAAGAAAGTGCGAGCAGCTTCTGCTCTCTTTGTGGCGGTGAGCAGTGTCACCGCCGCGAGGATTAGGGTGGTGAAGATGATTGAGGAACTTGACATCGTTTTGAATGAGTTTTGGGTAATCGTGCTTTCTAGGACTGGGGTGAGCTGCCTTATATAAGCCTCTATTCCCATGCTGTGTTCCGTTCTACTCTTACTTCCGTTATTTCATCCAAACAACTACATGTTTAATTATTTCTATTTTTAGGTAAATATTACTTGAAAACAATGTTGTATTAAAGAGAATATATGTTTTCTCCCCTTCACTTTTCAACAACATTCATTAAAAATGGCTTCTTACTAAAAAAAAAAAACACACACACACATGTGTGTCTGTCTATGTATCTATATATATAACATTAATAAAAGATTCTCTTTATAACAATTTATATATATATATATATATATATATATATGAATTTTTTTGCAATTTTTTCTTTTATATTTTTAACTGTTTTTTATATAATTTTTTAATGGTTTTACTCTTTAAAACCCAGTCAACTTTATTTGACTAATTTTATTATCCATATGAAACTATGTGGTTTCACTGCTGATAGGTAGTATAGATGTGATAATTTGAAAATAAAATGGATTGAATATTTTAAACTAACGTTTATTTCACTTCAGTGGCACTCCATCCTTATTTAAAATTATATTAAAAGATTTTCTTTAAAATTTCTAGTTCTTTTTCAGGTTTTAATACTTAAAAGAATATGTTATTTAGTGTTGCTAGTTTATTTTATAAATTTAAATTTTTATAAAAAATATATATATATTTTTTTTTATTTTTTTGGGAAAACGGATCAAACTTTTTGACCCAAATTTTATTCTAGTTTGACTCTTTTATCTAAATTGAAGAGAAGTGAATACCATATTTTTACAACAAAGGGGCTGACTTGAACTTATGAATTTTTATTTTGGCGAATTTTAGGGTTGATAAAGATTTTAATTTTTCCTATAAAACGATGTCTTGAATGTTATGTCTAAGGTTGAATTCAAAACTTGGTCCTTCTTTTTGCTTCATCAAAATTTTCTCTAAATCTTTTATTATATTTCTCATCTCTTTCCAAATAAGATCATATGTATAAAGTAGTTTAAAAAATATAAGACATTTTTTACTTGATCAAATTTCACATATGAAATCTCTAAAATTTTGGTGAATTTCCAAACCTCGTTATATGAAGTGGAGTGCATGTAACTTCCATACAATAGAAGTTATCTTTAGAGTATTTTTTGTACTTTGACTATGTTTAGGAACTAGATATAGTTAAATAATATCTTGTCAAGTTTATATTGAATTTGAGATTATATTAAATTTAAGAATTTCATGTATGAATGAGTTTAAATTTAAATGTTAGGTTTGAAGGAGGACTTTGGATATTGTATAATCATATTAAATATAAACTAATATAGTTGTCTGTGGAAGTAAATTTAACTTTGGATAGGAGAATTAGAGTTAGTTAATTTGAATAAAGATAAATTTAGTTTAAAGAAATAAATTTATTTTGGCATTTGTTCTTGATCTTGAATTGTAGTTGGAGTGATGATATTGATTTATGCTAGTAATAGAATACTATTTTTGTAATATGACAATTCTTTTATACCTTTTAAACTTGTTGCTAGGTGTGAAAGCTTTGGAACAAATTTATTTGAAGATGCTTTAAAATGTTTATGTATATAAACATGGACATGCACGTAGAATTTTTATAGATTAAATTTAATTGAACTGATGGATGATGTATTGAATTGTGATCATTCAAATACCAATCAAACTTTTGAACACTTGAACCATACAGAGGATAGATAATTGATTTGTTATTTTTGAACACTTGTAAATATGTCACTCGAGGAACAATCTATGTTGTCTTAATCACAAAACTGAGACTTTAATAATATGCTTTCAGTGGATATATAGTTAACATTGACTCCTTTAATTCCCAAATTCAAGTTTTTTACCTTTGATGCCAAAGCAAACATATAAAGTCTATCTATTAACATTCAGTAGCTACATTTGTATAAAATATTTTTTTAATTATTCATTAATATCGACAAATACTATTTATATATACACACATACATGTATATATATATATATATATATATATATATATATATATATATATATATATATATATATATATATAT
>Ga0209489_103488_pt1 | contig 30582 bp, 9 predicted proteins | sample SiratrowhiteBW_FD_187527 | JGI IMG/M metagenome (GOLD analysis project Ga0209489, IMG submission 187527) | Root nodule microbial communities of legume samples collected from California, USA - Siratro white BW (SPAdes) (version 2) | ecosystem: Host-associated > Plants > Roots > Nodule | place: USA...
TATATATTAAATTTTTTAGTTATATATTATTAACTTAGCTTAGTAGTTGAAGTAACTAGAATCTTCTTGGATAATTGCTAGTATTTTCATAATATCTATGAAATGATATAGGGATTTTAATAAAGTTATAAGAAATCTTCTTTTATTTTTAAATGAATTTTGTCATCTGATACTATTTCTAAGTAACTCACACTATATTTTGTAAATTTTACTTGAATAGTAATTAACTTCCATTTTTCAAATTTTTTTTATATTAACTTCAATGTTTTACAACTTAAAAAAATAATTTAATTATTGAAATAAATTTTATTCTTAGCAATCGAGGTCATATATAACTTAATTATGATTAATTATGAATTATAAGACTTTCCATGTCACATCAATATGCTCCTATGGGAAATTATTTTAAAATTAAGTCTAAATTTAACACCTTTGTTAAAGACGTCTTCCTTGGAGATTATTTTGATATTAGTCTGACTTTATGTACCCTACAAACAAACATATGTAGGGTTAAGATACATGATCCTTGAGTCTTAAGTGCAAAGCATTTTAAGGTTATCAAGCGGTAGAAGTTGAAATTTGATCCCAAAAATAGTACAAAGATGTTCTCATATAAATACAATATTATTAATAATATTTTAAATTATATTTTATAATTGGTAAAACTGTTTTCATTTCGAAATATTTTAACAGACGTTTTAAGAAATTGTACACATAATTTTTATATAATTTAATCTCAATTCTATATTTATCAAGAAATGTATTTTTTGTTATTGATTTATACCAAGTTATTTTTAAAAAAATTAAAGGATATTAAAACTTCATTTTCGAGAAATATATAATGCCCCATAGTTGTCACATTAGTTATTGTCATTATTGCTCGATACTAACTAGATACTGTTTATATTATTTCCTATCTTATATCTTAATTACATTCTTCACTTAATCTTATTTATCATTAATATGAATAAATATAGTGGGCTTATGAATGTCATTATTATTGTTTGAATATCTTCTACAGTACTAGTATTCTCTCTATAATCAATTATTTTAGGAAAAAAATTATAAATAAAAGTATATTTATTGCTATTAACTAACTTTCTTAATAAGTATGAATTATTATCTATGACTCATAATCAGGACGAAATTGATTGAAATGATTTTTGTGTATTATGGTCATTATATTTTCTTGAAAAAAAAATATTAGTTTTCATCTACATGTCAGATTAGTTGATAATTTGGATTATATTCTACCAAAGTGGTTATCTTTGTCTTAAGGATTGTGGGATTCATTAGCAACAATATTAATTTCATAATTTTGTACATGCATTATTTTTCATTGATAGACCAAATTATTAAATACATGACTTGGCTTTGGAGCAAACTACCCTCTCCCTTGGGATTAGGTTAGGTATGCATAGTTGTTACTAGCTAATTAAATTTGATTTAATTAATCATTGTTTTTCTTATTCTTAATTACGAATTCATTTATCACTCATCCAAATAAATTAAGTACTATGGACTATAATAAGGCTATAGGATTTTTATTGTTTATTAATTTTAAGATTTTTCTAAAAAATTATTGACTATATGATAATTGTTTCATTATGTAAGTTTTTTTTTTTTCTTTCAGAAAGAACACAAATTAATGATTCTTTGGATTTAGAAGTATGATATGGAAATTATTGAAAATCATAAATGTTGGTAGGTTTTATTTCTGACATAATGATTCTCTTAATTTAAAAGTAAGATAAGAATTTGATTAATAACAGACTGTAAAGTCTTTTTTAAAAAAAAAAATTACAAGGGTCTTATTAACATTTCTAAAATGATAAAATATATGCTTTTTTTAAATCATGCAAAAAGAATATTGTTGACACACGTCACAAAATCCAAATTGTAATTACCAAAAAAATATATTACCATATAATTTTAAAAGTTGAAAAAAATAATCTTTCTAAGATAAATTGAGAGAAACGTGTGAAAACCACTTATTAGACATGCAAATTTTTAGAGAGAATTTGTGATATGGTATATATGTTATTCTTGAATTGCATTCATGATCTTATACTTCTTAACAATAAGAGTGTCTTTGAATAAGGAAGTAAATTTGAGAAAATAGATTTGAGTTAATTTAAGATAAAAGTGTGTAGAAAGTTTAGTTGTTCAGATTAAGAGAAATATAGTAAGATTTGAGAAAAAAAGTTTGTGAGTAATGTGATAGATATAATAAATAATTTAATATTTTAATATATAAATTATAAAATTACAAACTTATTATTATAATTAAAAATAAAATATAATAAAAAATATTGTAATATAATATTATTATTTTTATTATTATAATTATTATTTATGATTTTATAAATTTTATCATTATAATTATTATTTTTAATATTTTAATATTTTCTGTTTTTTATATATTAATATTATTAATAATCATTTTATATTATTATTATTTTATAAAATTAGTATTACTAATTTCTAATTTATTATATTATTATTATTTTATAATTTAATTAAATTTATTATTATTTTATAATTTAATTAAATTTATTATTATTTTATTATTTACCGTATAATTTCTTCTTAAATCTTCCCTCTTTGCTGAGAAAGAAATTTCGCTCTTCTCCTCCTCGATTTTTATAATCAATTAATATTTTATTTATTAAAATTTATCCTTTCTGCGCATTTAGTTCCTCATGCACAGTGGATCGTCGGATACAAACAGGCTCTAAGTCTTAATAAACGAGTTAGTTTTTTCTTTTATCAACAAAGAAATTAGTATAAAACAAAAATAAAAAAAATTATCTTTTTATAATAAAAAATAAAAAAATAATTATGTTATATTTATATTAGATAATGCATAAGATTTATTTTTTATTAGTCTCAATCTAACAAGTCTAGTGAACATTGTATATGATATTGTATGGTCAAGAAGAGGGATATCAATTTAGAAAGTGGTTTGTTACATTAGTTGTGGGGAAATTGATGTAATCAACTTCTTTCTACATCAATTGCTTTTTAACCCGTGTAAAACTCAATAGAAGAAAAAGTAATATTTTTTAGAAACAACGCTAATTAAAGTGACGGAGAAGTAAATGTATGTTTAATGGATACTGTGGAGTTACCTCCTCAGGGTTATTTCTTTTTTGCTTTGATATTTGAACAAAAAGCTCACCTCGTTCTGGTCGTTTCAAATTTTACTTCGACAATTTCTCTACGGCTCAACCCATTCATCTAAAATTATAAGAGTTACTTGATCTGATTGATCAATTTCTATATTGGAATAATTTTGTAACCCGACTTACTAATCAACATTTAAATTGAGCAATCGGAATTGGATCCTGCAAAAAAATTAGAGTTTTTTCTTTTCATACCATACATATTTCGAAAAACTGTTATTTGATTTGATTTTGATTACCTTTTGGAAACTCAACATGTATATAATGTAATTTTTTTCTCGAACTTGAGGACCTCCAGATCTTTTAGAAAAAAAAAAATCCATTCTCCCACCATATTAAATTTGCTTTTGAATCAATTTTAAAACTCCATCCACCTATGATAAACAAGAATATAAACATGATTACCAAAGCAAAAAAGTACAAACCATCAGTAGTTCATGTAATAGTTAAACAAATCATGGAGACACAAAACTAGCAAGGAACATATAAACTTTTTAAGAAATTATATAAATATATAAATTAAAATATAATTATCTCACTTGGAATCTGTTGATCAAGGGTACAACTCCAACAAATTCTTTTAGAACATTCATTGGCATACTAAACTTATCACTACATACACAATTTTTTGTAATGCTAGTACAAATTGGCAGGTCTAGGAAAATCAAACCAGGAAGCTCTTCTTGAATCACAAAAAAAGAAATAAAAGACTTGTAAAAAAATTTCAATTTCAAAAAACCATCCAACTTAACCGTTGTGACTATTTTCTATTCCATGAAAAGTGGATACATGGTTCATGAAAAATTATGGTATTTCAAGTGCGAGATTTGCCTAAATTACTAAGGAAAATGACAAAAGGATCCAACGTAATAAGTTAGGTGTCAAAAACCTTTTTTTACTTGAATTTTAAGTTTATTTAGTAGTCAAGAAATCATTGTTCTATTATTCTCTAGTTGTTAAAGTCATGTATTTATAAATGTCCTTTTGAAAAGGTTTATGGAATCTCTTTTCTAAACCTAATAATATGTAAAAAGTTCTATTAGTTTTCCTTAATCATATTTGTATATGTAAAAAATTATTTTAATATATATATATATATATATATATATATATATATATATATATATATATATATTGAGTAGAAATAAGAAAGTTGAGTAATATATAAGAAAAGACTCACAAATTTATTGACTTAAGATTTGGGTTGAAGGTGACATTAATTTGTTATGTGGATTTGACTCATATCTCATTATTGTGAGATCTCCTCGGTGTTTCTCCCTCAATTTACTCAACAAGTGGTATTAGAGTCAATGGTTCGTCTTGATGACCGGTTCAAACAAGTATTCCTGTATCGAAAGTCTTCTTGAACGTTTCAGGCAAGCCTGTCCCGTTATGTGTGTGAATGGTGATACAGGTAAGGGTTGTTTGTGAGGTGTTCATCATATTTAAAAATTTTCGTTTGTGGGGATGTAGCAATGTGGAAGCAACTCTCACTTGAGAGGTAGATTGTTATGAATTCAAATGTGAGCCTAAGCCCTACATGGAATAGAAATGAAAAAGTTAAGCAACATAAAAAAAAAAAGACTCACAAAATTATTGTCTTAAGGTTTTGGATTAAAAGTGACGTTAATACCTTATGTGGGTATGATTCATGTAGTCAATAAGTTGTGTATCTCTATGTGTGCCATAACATATTTTCTGTTTTGCTAACAGTTCTATCTATTAAGACTAAAGATCATATTTATCATTAGTAAATAATCACTTATAATAAGTGATTAATCCATTATTAGTTTGAGATGAAATACCACAACTTACATTTAATTGACTAGGACACTAATAATTGATTATGTATGGGTTTTAACTTGTAAATAATTTATTAGCATAATTAATAATCAATTAAATTTGTTAGTTTTCATGTTTATTTTGTTTTTCTACACAAGGTAAATTAATTAGGCTGGAGTATAATCTATTATGTAAATTATTTTCATAATATTTCTTTGTGAATAATGATTATATACATGAAATGGCGTCATTTATGACTCTCAAGCGTTACAATTACTAGGGATGATGAGTTTTTATTAGTTTAGCATGTATATAAGGGAGGTATGTGAGTCATATGGTCCTATGCTATCATTTTTAATACTCATTTATGAAAGCTTCTCTTTATTTCCTTTGCCCTAGTGTTTATGGTTGCCTCCTTGTCTAACCCAAAGAGAATAAAAAAAAATTGTAAAAAAAATAAAGGTATTGTTCCAGTTTAATCAAGAGCAACGTATTTGAAGGGATGAATGAATTTCTGATCTAGATGTGAGGGTGTTGTACAAAATGAAAGGACAAAAGGTTGATTACTCACCACTATTTTAACATCAACTAGTTGTACTTACTTTTCAAAAATTTCTTAAGAAACAAGGGTTAGAATCTTCATTTAGATATCAGGTGCTTATATACTTCTAGTGAAGGCTTTTATGCCAACATTAGACTGAAAAAATGATTCATTCACTCAAAAGTTAATGAAGTGAAAGTTGTTTTGGAAGGAAGTAACATGTTTTAAACTGGATGGAGTCAAGATAATAAATAGCTGGTATTGAAAAATTTGATAAACTTGATAACTTATTCTAGTATTTAGTTTCGTACAAAAATTTGTATTATGAGTGCTACTATGATAATAGTTTATTGAAAAATAGCCATTTAATTCAATAATTTATTAATGAAAAATCCTATAATAGAATGCATATATATTACCTGCAATTATCGCATAAGTATTTAATTGTATGATTAATAAAGAAAAAAGAAAAAAATTGCGTGCTACGTATTTGCATATTCTTGCATACGTCGTATTTTGGTATTTTTAGTGTTTTGCAATACACTCCACGTCTTATTCTTGTGTTGCAATCTAGGCACCCTTTTCGTGGGGTACCCTTTATTGTTTTTAATTTGATTGGTGGGTGACCTTTGATTGCAATGAAAGGACAAAACAGAATACCTCCCCCAAGTGGGTGTCCTTCATTTCATATATTTACCTAAAGTCACAAAACCACTTTTAATGTGCCTCTTTTTCTTCCCATAAATTAAATTTCTTTAGAAAAAATGGTCTACCTCAATTTATCATTTTAAAGGAAAAAAATTATTCAAAGAATTTTTCAAAAAAAAATTAATTCAATCTAGCTAACTCTTTATGTGAAACATTAGTTCTGGTTTAAACGCTATTAAAAAAGGATATATTTTCCATCATGAAAAAATAATACAAAACTTGAATATGCTTCTTTTCCCATTAAACCTTATTAAATTTGGTCTATGAAAATAATTCCACTGTGTACATAACTTAAATGTAGAGAAATAATACCTTTTTTTTTTTTAATTCTTTTGACTAATTGCCAAAATGATAGTTTTTTAAAAACAAGTTTTATTAAACACGAAATATATCTTGTACATAAGATTCATATAACTTTTAAATTTTAGTTACTTTAAATAGTAAAATCCTTTTACCATATTAATATTTTAAAAAATGTTAGTAGAAATGTCATTCATGATTTAACAATATATAATCAGGCATTGTATAAACTAATATACCAAAATTAAATAAATAGTTACAGTTATGTCTAGCAATGTAAGGATTATTATTAGTAAAAGTTTTATAATCTCTATGTAATTTGTTAAATTTAAGTTGTTAGATTTTGTATATAATTAAATAAACATTAATTTAATTAGAAAGGATAACATATAATGATTATAGCCAAATAGCAAGTTATAGTTATAACGATGATGATTCAAAAACTTCATAAAAAAAGTGTTTAGATTAAAATAAAAAAACTTACTTTTTAAATGAATTAAACAATTTTTTTTGACCTATTTTATCAGTGATTCAAATAGGTTTACACTAAATCCATTCATAGTAAAATCGCTCTATAAAATAAGAATTATATTTAAAAACGTCAATTTAATATTATTTTTTAAAACAATATATGTATTATAATTTATATTTATTTATATATTCAATTCTTATACTTAAAATTTAAATTTAAGAATATAACTTAAGTTTTAAAAAAATATATTTGATTTGATTTTTCTTTTATTTATTGAAAATGATCAAAATAAGACTAAACCAATCTAAACATGTTTGAAAGTGATACATAGACAGAAAATTTGAGAATGAACTGATTTTTTTTTAAGGATTCAACAATGTACATTTATATAGGGTATTTTTTCAAATCTGATGCAACTTTTCATTGTTATGTATAAAATGGATAGTTTTTTTTTTCTATTTTATAAATAGATAAGTCATGTCAAATTAATATAGTTTTAATTTTTTTTATATTACAGTCAAGTTGTATCAGGATGATTAAACTTCAATTTAAAACATATTATATTAAAATTAAAGTTTTATTAAAATGATACAATTTTAGTATAATGTATTTTGAACTCATTGTATTATCAGGTGCAATGTAATATAATCTAAAATCATATCATACTAATACGATTTATTATTTATAAAATAAAAAAGAAATTAATTCAATATAATATAATCTAAAATCGTGTCAAAATTAATACTATTTATTATTTATAAAATTAAAAGGAAATTACTCATTTTGAACATTATCATATGAAATTAAACCAATATTTAAAGAAAACCTTTATACATACTCCAATATTATTTTTTAGATACACGAGATGACGTGAATTTAATGTTTCAACAAGAAAAATTATGATTTAATTTTAAACATGTACAAAATACATATCAGTATATCTAATTTACCATCAAAATTATTTTTAAAGAATCATTTCAACAAGAACATAATTTTATAAAAGTCAATAATGAATGCAACTGTATGTCATCATATTTTTTGAACCATTAAAGACTAAATCAAAATTATCTTAGGTATTTATAACTCATACTATTGATTTACCCACTAAATCATGTGGGTTGCATTTGACACTCTGTAATTCACATCATCAACCACCAACCACAGTCTTTGGACAGTGATATTCTGTGATCATTTCTTTATCAAAATGTTTCATCCTTTACGAGGTGAGTTGTAACTTTTATCTGCCATGGGACAGGATAGTTGCAACTGCAAATTGTAGCCCAACTTGTCAATGTTCTTCACTTTTAACACAATCATTTATAGTTTTCTATACTATTTTCTTTTTAATCATTACTTTATATACACTGTTTATAACGATAACAAGATTAAGAAGTTTTATTTTTGTATATATTAATTTTACAGAAACAAAAGCTCTGAACAATTTTTAGGTGGTTTTAAATCCTTAAAGATAGAACGATGTTAAATTAGAAAAAGAAAAAACAACTTTCCCCTTGCTAAGCTTAATAATTTCTACAAAAGACGACTAAAATTTTATTTATTTTTCATCTATAAAACTGAAACAAGAGGGTTTTCATTAATTACTTTTAAAAAAAAATTGTAAGTTTACAGATACTAATTTCAGAATCAAATAAAAAACTACAAAAATTTAAGCGTTGTTTATATTTATTATATATAATTTCCATATTTGGGTGACCCCCTTTTCAACGTTTTTCACTCCTTTTGGTTTGAAGCTCGGGAATTAAGTTCACACCTTAATTTTTGTTCGACTTTCTATCTTTTTTCTGGTTTCAATCGACCTTCTATGTTTTTCTAGTTTAAATATCCTTCGTGAAACTGGTAAAATGGGACTGTCTCTCTTGACTTGACCTTATATCAAGTTAACAGATTATTTTGATCTGGTTTAAAAATAATATTTATTCTTCTAAATTATTTTTTAATTTAAGTCACACAAATAAAATTATTTTCACCTTTTATACTTAATGATTTAATATATAAATTATAACATATGTATATATTTGAATAAAAAAATATTATATTGATTTCTTTTTTAAATTGTAATTATTGTTTTTAAAGTAATCCCATTTAAGATGTAGACTAAACAAACCAACCAAAATTAATCCACTTAAATTTAAGTCATTGTTTCTCGCGTTTGGTTCAATCTATTTTATAGGCTAGGTTAGTGATTGGATTAGAGTTATTTTACTTGCTTTAATCCTCTGGCCTGGGTCGAAAATCTAGGCCAAACAAATTCATCAATCCATAAAATAAAATTTTCAATATAAAATTGTCTTGAACAACTTTTACAAATATTACTAAACAACGAACAAAAAAGAAAGAAAGAAACACAAGAGAATGAATAATTAGTAATAATATAGAAAACAGTTATATTTAAATAAGAATAAAGTAAAGAAGTTAAAAAGATAGATTTATTACGATGATATGAACGCTAATCATTATAAAAAAATTATATTATTTAAAAAAATAAGCATGGTCAATTATTAAGGATTTTGTGAAAAATAAAATAAAAAAATCAAGGTTATATTCGTCAAAGTATAATGGACATACATAGAAGAAAAAAATACTCAATAACTATAAACAATCACTTAAGGACTAGTTTCTTCAAGAGTCTATAAAAAGGATTTTATTCAAAAAAAACATACGGAGGAGAAGATATGTGATGTCACAAGTTACTCAAATGAAGAGAACTCCGCTAAGCTAATAGAGCAGATGTTACACAATACCAAAATGTTGATAAGATGATAGAGCACACCTCATTGCTCCATAGAAAGATCATCAAGCTTAATGAAGATTGAAGTAGGGAGATCCAAAGAAACCTTATGGAAAACACTTAGAGTGTTTATCCAACTGCCTAGGATAATGAGTCTAACCATTATATGCATGATGTTACCCTTCTTAGAGAGTAGGATGATCTAAACTAGGAGATAAAGCCTAAACATTGTATTCATCGTCAAACGCAATCTTCCCTAGTCACCAGACCTAATAATCAATAAATCATTGAAATACCAAACCTCCATATCTTATCCAGAGAGTAGTTGCTTAGCAAAGAATAATCAGGTTAAGCCAAAAGTGACTTAAGTAAACAATACTCCTTGAAGAAGTTAGCTAAGAGTGACTTTGATTTGAAAAAAAAAATACTTGGCTAGCCAAGAGTGGCTAGGTGTAAATAATACTTAGGGTTAGTTATGAGTGACTTGAGCAAAGAATACTTGGCGTTAGCTAGGAGTGGCTTGAGTAAATAATAATAGTTCAACTAGGAGTGACAGAGAAAAGAATATTCAAAGGGTTAGTCACGAGTGGTTACGAACTCCAAGAATACTCAGTTAATCTAGGAGTGACTTGTGTTAAGAAATACTTAAGGGGTTAGTCAGGAGTGGCTACGTGCCCAAAGAACACTCAATGTGTACTTCACAATATTAGTGTGTCTATTTGAACTTGGCAAGTTTGCCAATAACTAGACGCAATCTGTGAGATAGACGAATCAATATGAAATGTTGTGTGTATATTCTTTTCTCATTATCTCTTTTTATATTACATGTGTATCATCATCTGCACTAACCCAAGAAGGAAAGATAATGCGTTAAAATTTACTAAAATGTTTTACGAAATGATGTTAAACTAAGTATTTAATCTACACTTACATTGATTGGTCAGACGCTAAGATTGTGATCTAATCACTTTTTAAAATAAGCATGAATATATGTTAATCAAGTGATTTAGTTGAGTGGTATATATGCATCTGATTTGATATTTTGGACTTGAAGAGCTAAGAATAAATTAAACATTCAAACTCCACTATCTGATCATATTTGTTATAAGTTTTATAGAAGAAAAATGTTTTATGCTTAATCGAAAGAAATATATTGAAAAATGTTTATAAAAATATGTCTCTTCAAGTTCATTTTTCTTATCAAACATTCTCAAGTTAAAGTTCACACCAAATGTTATTAGTCAGATAAAAGAATCATAGTCTGATTGTTAATCATCAAATGATTCATGGCAGAAAACATTTGATATGACACATTAGATGAAAGTTTTTCAATTTGTTTATTTTACAAACAAAATTATGTTCATAACTTTATATTAAATGATAAATTTAGAAAAGTTTTTAAGAATTAATTAAATCACAATTGAACCATCATTTCTTATAATTTTTTTTCACAAATTTTGATTTGACCCACATGTCCTTTGTCACAACACAATTGATGTCTATTAGCAACAGTCTCTCCTTTAACAATTGTCTTGTTGATAATTGAAATTGTGACATTAGCATTTATATAAATTATTGGATAGAATGTTTACCATTAGGTTAAAAGTTATAATTGATAGTTAGGATGCAACTCTTTTTATTTAAGAGCATAACAATCCAAGAACCATGATTTGATTGTGACTTGTCTCATTCAACCTCCACCACAGAATAACTGATACCCCTCAAAAAAGATAACTTTGTCTAAGTCATCATCAGAGAATGAAATGGCAGGGCAAATCCTCCTAAGATGTTGTTCTATGGAAAAACTTATTACCAAACATGTCTATCGTTTTCTTGTCAAACTCATAGATACTTTTCTTATAAAACCATCAAATGTTAGTCATCCAAAACAATAATTTTGACATATAAGTATTAGTATGTTTATGATCAATTGGGGGAGTTTGTCCTTTCTTCTATCTTTGCTTTCAGTCTTTCACCTCTCATACATTATCAAATGTCATTCTTTTAATCTTCTCAATTTTTCAATTAATGTGAAACATTGTTTTGTCATGTCCATATACTTAATAAAACTCACACAATCAAGTTCATTCTCCACCAAATTGCTTCTTTGATCTAATTGGTAATTTTATCCATCTTTTGGTATTAACATATTTCAGTAGCTCCTTCCTCATCATAATGATGGGAGTTAGTTCAATTTCTAAATAATCACATCAATAATTATAATTGCACTTAGGTCAAACTATATCATTTTTAAAATTGATTATTCTTTGAATCCCTTTAATAAGTAAGTTTACTTGCTGAGTAATGACAATTTTCTTTCTTTTCTTCAATTATTTCTTAGTGATCACTTCTTCGACTTCAATATATGTTATAATTCAAGATCTGACCTGTGACATTTTTTTTCTTTGTATTAATGACCCTCAAAATAAGCTAGCTTGAAGTCATTTAACAAAAACACAAATTGTGACATTGTAAAAGTACCGATAATGGAATCTTTCAAGGAACTCTTGTAGTCTTGATCTTGGCCCGTGCATAATGGAATCTTTCAGTTCCCTTTCTTCAGGGTCACTATCATCCAACCAACCTAAGAGCTCTTCAATTTCAAGTTTCCTAAGCAATCCAATGTGAACTATTGGCCAAAGTACTTCTAAGCTTAGGTCTGAAAATAGTGCAACCCTTGCGTCAACAGGCCTGAAAATAGTGCAACCCTTGCATCAACAACTATACCTGAATGTCCTCCAAGCAAAGTTGAAGCCGGATACAATCATCGAAGCTCCTAACTCATTCAAAGCGACACGTGAAACATTAAGTGGCACTCCGACCTGGCTGGCATGTCACATGTTGAAATTATTGGTGGAAGGGTTGGTTGTAAAACGCCAAGCCACCAATACCATCTGATCCATGAAGACATTGTCTCGCTTGCAGTCTCAGATTCGTTCCGGGAGGATCGAAATGTTGGAGGAGTTGGAGGATAATCAAACTCTGCAGCGCAGTTGTTAAAGAAGCATGTGAGAGAGCTTAAGAGTTTGTGAATGGAAACAGGATGACAACCTACAACCAACGCTAAGTTACTAAGCAAACAAAGATTGACGGGATTTGCCCTCAAATGGCAAAGTTGCTTTACAAAATTTGCAGATCAATCTACTACTTCAGTTATAAATAACTATACTCCTATAAGCTCAGTAGTCGGACCGCAATCAATTGAAACCACTCAAGACCATGATACAGTGCTTTAGCCAAAGACAACCCGCAGGTGCAAGTGGCTTCGGTGGCACTAAGCCCGTCTCAATGACACATGTGCCATTCTCACTCCCATTTGCATCGTCATTCGTTTGGAATCCAACATGTTCAGGACGTCATTCAGTATGGAGATAATACTAAGATAATTTCTCTAATATGACTTATCTCGTTTCAACTTTTTACTTTGTCATTATTTGTTATTATTTTCAGATAACACATTTAGTCTCTACAGTCTCCTCTTAATTTGGTTTTCACAGGGATCGATGGGCAACGTCACACATCTCACCATGAGACCTCACAATCCGCGATCATTACGGCCGACTGAAAGGTGGCTCCACCTTCAGGTACTCTTGGCTTACCATGAGACCTCCATTCGCGATCATTACGGCCGATCGAAAGGTGGCTCCAGCTTCAGGTACTCTTGGCTTACCATGAGACCTCCATTCGCGATCATTACGGCCGACCGAAAGGTGGCTCCAGCTTCAGGTACTCTTGGCTTATCATGAGACCTCCATTCGCGATCATTATGGCCGACCGAAAGGTGGCTCCAGCTCCAGGTACTCTTGGCTTGCCATGAGACCTCCATTCGCGATCATTACGACCGACCGAAAGGTGGCTCCAGCTTCATGTACTCTTGGCTTACCATGAGACCTCCATTCGCGATCATTATGGCCGACCGAAAGGTGGCTCCAACTTCAGGTACTCTTGGCTTACCATGAGACCTCCATCCGCGATCATTACACCAAGAGGTGTATAAACATCTATGCGCCACACCGAGAGGTCTATAAACATCTCAGCGCCACACCGAGAGGTGTATAAACATCTCAGCTTCTCAGCTCATCAGAGCCTCATTCTCAGCTCATTAGAGCCTCATTCTCAGCTCATCAGAGCCTCATGCAGCTGGCTTATAAGCTCCACAGCTGGCTCATCAGCTTATTCAACTTATTCAGCTTCTATCAGCTTATCTCAGCTTACCCCATCTTATCTCAGCTTATCTCAGCTTATCTTAGCTTATCTAGCTTATCTCAACTTCTATCAGCTTATCTCAGCTTCTATTAGCTTATCTCAGCTTCTATCAGCTTCTATCAGCTTATCCGTTTATATCGGCGTCTCGGCTTTTAAATTTCACACCCACATACCGTAAGGTGTATTATTACAACTTTTAACAATTTAGATGAAGGGAGTTGTCACATCACACTCAGAAAACGGGACACACGCAAATACTCAATACTAAATCCTCTTCGGTCGTTACTCGCCCTTGAGGACTTGGGGGGCCTATTTACTATACAATTGACCAAGGCACAACTAGATTATAATAACGGCGGGATATCTCATAACTAATTCTGTTATAGAATCATAACAGAATAACGAAATACAACAGAATAGGCCCAAACTCATTAAGCCCACTACTACACCTATAAATATAAGCTCAATCACCTTAAGCAAGGTACTTCTAAATTCTGATTTATATTCCTGCGCACTCTAATCCTAAATTGACTTGAGCGTCGGAGTGCCTGCAGGACCCCCTTCCGGGATGGTGGAATTTGGAGCATTCGGAACACTAAGGAGCGACTTTGAAAAACAGCCAAAGAGTCAACACTGAAGGTATTGATGTTGCTAGAGCTAACCGGTCATTGCAATAACATATGTGGTATTCTTTTAAAAGTTCTTTGAAGTTGTTTAATATCGAACAAAATTTTTATCTTTGGGTACAACTTTCTTAATTTCACTTTGGGTAACAATAATTTAAAAAAAAAATTCAAAAATTCTAGATATTGAACCAATCCAAAGTTGTTATAGCTAATGTTCTTCTAAACATTTTATATTATACTCTATCCAAATCACCATTCTTCAATATTTGAGCGGACAATGTTTTCAAATTCCAATATAGATCTTAAACATAAAAACCTAATCAATTTTCGACACCATATAATGGATTAAAATTATTATTCCACTAAGAATTCGTGGTGTTCATTCTTTTATTGTAAATCTTGGTTATTTTATTTGAGTTGTTTTGTGCTTTCAAAATGTTTTCACTACAATGTCTTACTTGCTCATTTTTCCTATGTAATTATTCATAAACTTATTGTGTAACAATGATACCCCTTTGCCAAACTTTTCTATTTTACTGTTATAAATCATTCATGATATGTATGGTTTATTACAAGATGATGGTGCTTTAACTATTATTCAAACAAACACACTAGTTTTACGAATATTATTATTATTATATTGACGAGCAGAAACGCATGTGCTCATACAGTTGTGTATTCTATTTTTCAATTTAAATAATAGTTTTCAAAAATATATAATTATAAAAAATATTTAAAAATTTAAAAAATATATTATTTAGTTGTTTCAAATAAAGAAATTAAGAATTTTATATTTGTCAAGAGTAATTATATCATTTCATATTTTCTTAAATGAAAAAATTTATTTTTTATATTAAAAGATAAAATTATTTAATTAAAAAATGTCTTTTCTTAATAAAGAAGAAATTATTAAATAAAAAAATTATATTCCTATAATGATGTATAAATGAACCAAGTCACTTATATTCTTTTATAATCCCTTTTCATCTATATACAGTTAAATATCTCTTTTTCTAGGTCAAATAAGCCTAATTCGAAAATTCTAAAAAAAATAAGAAAATCAGAATATCTTAGAGGATACAGAACCTAATAAGGCAATTCGCTAACCCCTTATCCGAAATAAATATACTCCCTCCAGAGAAAAAAGAAAAAGAAAATTCAAGATTCGTTTTATTAAATAAAATTATTCCTTCGAAAAAAATATAAAAAAATTGTCTGTGTCATACGTCACATATCTTTATTCAGCAAACACCTGGCGATAATCTATTGGGTCACATAAGGCACCAGTCACTTTCGTAAAAGAAAAAACCGCGATATATCGCACCCAAACTCGTTATCTCACAACCCAATATATCGTCACACGTCAAATCACGTGGACCCCACCCCACTTTCAATTATCGCTGTTACCGAAAATTCCATTTTCAAAGTGCTCGAAATTACCACAATATCCCCACGAACACCACCGAATTACTCCACCACGCCGTGTCTCATTTCTCAGAAAGATCATCATCGCCCACCTCACAAGAAAATTCAACGCTTTCCAGAACCTAATTAGGTTCAGTTCAAAATTTTGGGTCGTCAAAATCACGAGTTTAATCTTAATCACGAAAAGATTTCAGTTCTTAATTAATTTCTAATTAAACAATCTCAAAATTTACTTCGCTGATTTATGCTAAAACAACTTCGTACCGACATGAATGATGCAAAATCAATAATCTTCTGTCTGAAATCAAGCAAGTAACAGATCCACGAGCTAATGGAAACAACTATGGTAAATCACAATAATTTATCATTCTAAGATCAAATAAGGAAGAAAACAAGTGTAAAAATAAGAGGAAAAAAAAATAAAAATGAAACGATCTGAGATTGATCGAACACAAGAGAAATTCAGATAAATTCTTCTTCATCTTTTCAACAACAATCTCTCTAAATCTCACACACTCTCTCTGTCATCAGCTACTTTCTTTTGCTTCTCTATATATATAATCTGAGAAAAGCGAAAACCATGACCGAACCGGTCAACGAACGAGTTTCCGTTTGAGGTTTCTCTTTCTTGTTTTGTTTTTTCTTCAGACTTTAACAATCTTCGCGGCTCTGACCACCGGATTCTCCCTGGCGATGGCTTCTCTACCGGCGGCTTTGTAGTCGTAACTGCAGTCGTGGCGATCGGAATACCGATGCTCCGCGCAGAAGAGGTCGCCGCACCGGCATCGGAAGCCGGTGAGGCCGACCTTCCGCCGGCAACCGGAGCAGCGGTTGACGACGCGCTTGGCCTCGGACGGCGTGTTCTGGTCCGAAGAAGGAGGATCTGCAGCCGAAGAAGGCTCCTCGGGGAAGGATCTCTTCTGAGGACGCGCGGACGCAACGGATCTAGCGGAGGGAGAAGAGATTCCGGAAGCGGCGGCGGATGAGGTTGTGGCGGTGGAAGCGGTGAAGGCGGTGAAGCAGTTCTGGCACATGTTGTTGGTGGCGGGATTACCGATGACCCCGCAGTTGTTAACGCAGAGAGTAATAGTTTCGGGAACCTTGAACTCGGTTTCTTCGTTCTCGGTTTTCTGAGCCATGGAGAAAGGCAAGAAGAAGAAGAAAAGGGAGTTAGTTAGGTTTTAGTGTTTGAAAAGGGAAAGAGAGAGAAAGGAGAAAGGGTTGCGAAGAGGGGCGAGAGAGAGGCGAGGGGGATTTGAAGGTGTTGTGATGAGTTGTGAGGTCGGTAATGGCAATGGAATATGGGCCTCATAGAGACGCGTATCAAACATTTCTTTCTTTTCTTTTTCTTTCTCTTTCTCTTTCCTTCATGCTCTGGCGGCCCAAATTACCAATTTGTCCAACTTGCGCTTCCTTTGCGTTCTTGCTGTTGCAATTTGCCTCTGCCCCTTACTTTTCTCACAGGTTTCTGACGTGTTCCTGTCACTGCATCATCCAAATCATATGTCTCTGTCTTTTTCCTTTTATTTATTGTTTATTATCATTATTATTATTACTTTTTTATTATTATGGTTGGTGTTGCCTCCTCTACTATTCTGATTCATTTTGTTAGGTTGGTGGGTTGGCTTCCAATTATGCCTTTTCTTTCCATCACCTTACTTTACTAAATTCTAAGCTTCCTCTTCTAAACAAATCAATGAAACATGATCTTGTTACACTAAATCTTTACCCTCATGCTTTATACTGTTAAGGTTTACACAAATCATCACAAGATCTTTTTATTCACAAGAGTTTTAAAATATTTTGAAATATTCGTTACATGTGATTATAAAGTTTTGAAATTAATACATTTTTATTAGAAGAAATAAAAATCATTTTAATAATCTTTATATTTAAAAACTAATTAGTCTTTAGAGGAAGAAGTAATAGCATGTGACGAGAGTATGAAGGTAATCCTCTATATATACTGTTATGAGAGAACTGGTTTGGTGTTTGGTGCTAATTGACAATCAGGCACACACAACTTATGTATTATTAGGTATGAATAATTTATTATTTACAAGCATGGATTTAAGATGAAACATGAGAATTGTATCTATTTAGTTTAATTAATTTATTAGAGAGAAAGTGTAAACTTTTCTATACATATATAACAAACTATATTAGTAGTTATACTATTGTATTTTCAACTATATAAATGTATTCATGATGGTATCTTATTAAACAATTGTTGCATTTTCAATTAGATGAAGGTATTTTTCATAACACCTTTTGTCGATTAATCTTTATTAGAACATTGTTACAAGATATTGAAATTTTTAGTTACATATGACATTTTTCTGGAAGATTTATATTTAAATTAAATATGTTCATCAGAAAATAGAACTTATTATTTGAAAGCAATAATTTATACACCTACTTTATACTTAATGCATAATTCTTTTTTTAGTTGATCTGATGTTCTAATTTATGTAATCATATCGCTACTGAAGCCAATATATCTTACTTGTTAGAATAAAAATAAATTGACCTCATAATGTTTTGATTAAGTAGTTAAAAATATAGTTTAAAACTAATTATGCTTTATTTGTCATATGCAAGTTTCGTATTAAGCCAGATCATGTAAGACACAAGTGTTTTATATGTTAGAAGCGAAAGTCTTAATCAAACGATATGAGCACAATTTTTAGGCTAACATTCTTCTTGTATATCTTATAGGCTTATTTGTATTTGAAAAGAATGTCTTCATCTCACAAGAAGATCTCAAAAGCTCATGTCAACATCAAATATCTTTTGAAAGACATACATAAAGCTACTTCATGCCAAGAAGCATCTTGATGCTTCTTTTGTCAACCTTAGAAAGACTAGTTGTTATGTACCGTCTCTAACCTAAGTCTAACTAGTCACCCCAATTATTCAAGATGTTGCTTAAAGATGACATAAGCATTCAATGATGTTGGGAACACATTTAATGCATCTTACCATTAGACAGATGATAGAAGAAAGAAGATTATCTCTAAAGACCTTATAATTGTTACAAAAAATGTTCAACCACAACGAAAATCTTATTACAACGAAAATATATATATTTGTGTGCGTGTAAGATCTTTTTGAAAAAGGAGGTTTGACGACCACAACAAAAGTCTTGTTAAAAGAAAGTGCATAAGATCTTAAGCTTCAAAACCTTGTAGTTATGAGAAAGAACATTGTTGTGTTCATATAGTGATCTAGAAGAGTGACAACCTTTGTACATATCATAAGACGCTACCCCTTTTTCTAGTGAAACAAACTTAGTGATCTATTAGATAATTTTCTTTGTAAACATGTTTTAGTTTTAGCCAAAAGTGGTTGAGTTTCAAAGAATACTCAGACTTTAGTTAAGAGTGATTGGATTCCAAAGAATACTTGAGGATTTTAGCCAGAAGTTGTCGATGTTTAAAAAATACTTAGATTTACCTAGGAGTGGTTAGATTCTAAAGAATATTTGAGGTTTTTTTAGCCAGGAGAGCCTTAAGTCCAAAGAATACTAAGGTTTTAGCCAGGCGTGGTTGCATTTCAAAGAATAATTAGGGTTTTTAGCTAGGAGTAATTGAGGTTCAAAGAATACTTAAGTTTTAGTCAAAAGTGTTTGTATTTAAAAAAATACTCGAGGTTTTCAACCAAGAGTGGTTGAGTGACAAATGAGACTTGAATTTTAGTAGTCAAGAGTGGTTGAGTTCAAATAATATTCATCTTATACTTTGTAACTTGAGTTTGCTTAGTAGAACTTGACTAACTGGTCAAGAATTGAACATAATTTTCTAACAGATGAATCAAATATAAAATTCAATGTAGAACTCTATTTTCTTTATTTATATTCATTGCATATTATTTATTTATAACTAATACTCGATAGTCTTTGTGAAAACAAATCTCTAAAAGTGTTTTTAGAAATTCATGTGTCATACTTAAGGTTACATATGACGCATGTTATCACATGTAATCTCTATAAAAAGCCTTTGATAAAGCATATGAAATTATCATATATGATTGTTCATATTCAGACGATAAATACAAAATCAATTCATACTCTATACTTAACATTTTAATAATAAATTATATCTCTTATTTATTTTAAATATATTTTAAAATATTTTAACCTAGACTAAAAAGTCAATAAATACATATCAATCAATCCTACAAGGAATATACATTCAATTTTTTTAGTCACTTTTACTTATATTTTTTAGTTTTCATTCACTTAAGCGTTAAAAGTTTTTTGCAGTTTGAATCTTCTCTTGACCTTCACCAATAATTCAATGATTAATTTTCATAAGATTAAGATTAGCTTTGCTAGAATATTATCCTTTCAAGAACCATACTCTTTTTTTTGTTAAGAACAACATATAATATTATTAAATAAACATCGAATAAAAATGTTTATTAAATCCTATTAATTTAATATTCATAAGTTGTTTTTAAATTAAATTAATGAAATGTATATTTTATTTTTTGGGCGAAATTAGGAAGAAAATGTTTGCCCTTTACAGAGCCACATATAATATCATGGAGTTGATAAATGATGTACATGTAGCATTTTTAAATAATATTGTACCACAACAGTGTTGAACGTTAATAATTCACCAATTTGATACTTTTCTCTATGTTGTTTATATATGAATAAGTTTATCCAGTTATCAAGAAAAAAAGTTGTCTCCACCAGCCATGAGGCAATGTGTTATGTCGAGGACCATCTATTTACAGATTGTACTAAAACCCTATATAGGGTGTCAAATTTACAAGTAGACTCAAAGGAAAGTTATTTTAATTTTAAATTTTAAAGATGAAATAAAGGTTAAAGTAATAATAAATTTAAATAATATTTTAGTATAGTCACTTTTGTAATTATATTATCGATACATAATATCCACTAACGTGGTTGATGACAAGTTTTTAGTGGGAACTTTTGTCCCAACTAAATTTAACTAAATTTTCTTGCCTAAAACACTCGAGTCTTAGACATTGTTTAAAAAGATCGAATTTATTACCTATTGGAACTTATAACTTGTTAGCAATTTAATTAGTCATCTATGATATATTTAATAAAAAAAATGAATGAAAGAAAAAAGAAAACAAAATAAATTGTAAAAAAAAAAAGTGAAATTATATGATTGAAGAGACATAATTGATTTTTTTTTCTGAAATATATATATTGATTTATTTAATTTGAAAAATATATAAATTATAGCATTATAACTTTATACAATTATAATAATAATAATAATTATTATTATAATAATATTAATATTATTATTTGTACGGCTCACCTCTAAAATATTTAGATTTATGTTACCTACTTTCAAGATATATAGAGAAAACTACTTATATCTATAAATCAATTTGATTATAACATAATAATGAGCAAGTACTCAATAGTAATTCATCCTCGGATATTTCAATTTAAGTCCAAAATATTATAAATACATACGGATTTTGAATGGAGCAGTGACTTAATTCTTTCATTCTTTACTCGTATACTAATATTATTATTAACACTTCTCTAATTCTTACTAATTTAAATGTAAATTTTCTCTCAGTATTTTTTTGATAACCATTTTTTAGAGGACAGACTCGATTTCTAACCAGCTTTCTTAAAGTCTTCTCAATTCAAAATTTACCCCAGTCCTGGTAAAACATTATTTATAATAATAAGAAAAAATATTTAATTTTTTTCTATTATATATATATATATATATATATATATATTTATTTTTTTTTTTTCATAAAATACGTCTAGTTATTCTTAGTAAACAAATATTGTCTAAATATTTTTTTTCTATTTTAGAAGACTGAACTGCAAACGTTTATAACATTATTGAAATTATTTGTTAGAATAATTTACATTTAAATTAATATTGACTGAATTGAATAATCTACTACTCAATTATTAATATTTGAAAAATTGTATCATTCAAAGTTTTTTTAGCACATTATACCATTATCCTTTTTAATTTTCATTCATTTTACATATTTATTAATTATATAACTAAGTCTTGATATATCTTATAAAACAACATTAACGTGTTTTGTTACCAACATAATAATAAAATGCATTAAAATTGAAAACAGTAAAATACCTAAAAAATATTTGTTAGGGTAAATTCAAGTAGATCTTTGATAATTTTTAATTAAGTATTAGTAACAATAAAGTATAAATATGGATATGTTTCATTCCTAACACAATAGTTTTTAAACAGATTATATGAAATGTAAGTATTTGTCTATCATATTATATTTTTTCTTCTTTGACAAACACAATAGTTTTTAAATAGATTATATGAAATGTAAGTATTTGTCTATCATATTATATTTTTTTCTTCTTTGACAAGTAAAGTCTTAGTAAGATGATACACACAATTAAACTAACTTTGTATATCTCAAAATTCTTTATAAGGTTATTCTATGTTGCATGAATTGTTTTCATCTTCTTATATATGTAAAAGATCTTGTAAAGCTTACGTTAACATCAAATCTCTTGAAGGACACACTAATTGTTATTCTATGTTGCATGAATTGTTTTCATCTTCTTATATATGTAAAAGATCTTGTAAAGCTTACGTTAACATCAAATCTCTTGAAGGTTAATCTATGTTGCATGAATTGTTATTCTATGCTAGCACTGATCTTGATGTGCTCTGTAATGAGGGAAGATAAAAAATAAAATTATAATAGAGGAACAATTGATAACTGGAGGAAGTATATAAATCTCAGTATGTATTATTGTATTGGTGGTTATACTATAAGGAAGACAAACAAAGAAGATGACACTCCCACTCCTAGAGATAATAATAGAGAGAAGAAACAGAATGCAACAATTACTCCCTTTCTCTCTCCTCTCAACTATTATATATCTAATAATATTCCTCACACATAATCCTTCATGTGTGAATTGGCCATCCCTATTCTTACACTTTTTTGTTGCCCACAATCATCCCATCACTTGACACCTGTTCATTCTTTCTAATAGAATTATTCTTCTCCCTATCAATTTCCTGAATTGTCCTTGTGCTATTTCCACTTGTGACATTGTCTCCCCCATCAAAATCAACCTTGTCCTCAAGGTTGAAGTCAGGATAAACTTGTTGCATATAGGTAAGTTCCTCCCAAGTAGCGTGTTTTGCATCAATGCCTTCCCAGTGTACCACAACTTGAGGAATATTTTTGTCTCCCTTGAGAATAACTCTAGATTGCAAAATCTCTTATGGGTGTAATATAAGACCAATGTCATTAGTAATCAGAGGAAGTGGGATATATGATTGTTGATGAACACCTTGGCATGGTTTCAACTACGACACATGAAAAATAGAATGAATTCGAGTAGTTGAGGGCAACAATAGCTTGTAAGCAACTAGACCACTCATTGGATAATAGGGAAAGGACCGAAGTATTTCATGCCCAGTTTCTGATTTTTTTCTCAATGCAACTGAATTTTGTCTATACGGTTGGAGCTTAACCAACACCGTATCTCCAACATTGAATTGCACATGACGTCTCCTCTTATCTGCTTGCTTCTTCATATATTGTTGGGCCTTTTGCAAATTGTCTTTTAATTGATGTAAAACAACATCACACTGCTGCAATAGTTTCTACAATGTTGGAGGATCATTCGAATCTGTAACATACTTGTCAATCCTAAGAGGATCCCTGCCATAAACTACCTTAAATTATGTCATACTCGTACTAAGGCGGTACGAAGTATTATACCAAAATTCAACCCAAGGTAACAACTTCAGCCACATCTTTAGATTGTCATAAGCAAAACAACATAAATACATCTCCAAACAATGTTTAACAACTTCTAATTGGTCATCAGATTGGGGATGGTATGCAATACTCATAGCCAATGAAGTACCACTCAACTTGAAGAGTTGTTTCCAAAATCGACTCATAAAAACCTTGTCTCTATAAGATACAATAGACTTGGAAAATCCATGCAATTTGACCACTGTCTTCATGAATAAATCAGCCACTTGTGCACTCGTGTAATGTGCTTTTAAAGGAGCAAAATGAACATACTTGGAAAGTCGATCTACCACTACCATGATCACTGTAAAACCACTAGCATTGGGTAGTCCCGTGATGAAATCCATTGTGATATCCTCCCATATTTGTTCTAGAATTGGAAGAGGATGCAGCAACCCTGAAGGTAGTGAATTGGAAGACTTAGCTTGCTAACAAATGAGGCATTGTTTAACAAAATTAGCTATGTCTTTATGCATACCCTACAATTGAAATTGAGCAGCAATCCGAGTCACAATTCTTGCAACACCTGAGTGTCCTCCAAGTGGAGAAGTGTGGAATTCATGTAATATTTGTTGAACTAAGTCATGCTTCCTAGGAATAACCAGTCTACCATTCCAGTATAATGGTTCATCATATGTGGAATAATTAGGATGAGGAAGGGTACCCTTGCAACATAATTCACGAATGTTGTTTAGCTTAGTATCCTCTGTAATCGTAGCATGCAATACTGGCAGAATTTCCATGTTTGGTTGAGACCACACCATAAAAAATGATCGAGACAAGGCGTCTGCTGCCAAATTATCCTTTCCTGGTTTGTACTCTGTAGTAAAGTCATAGCCTAGCAACTTATGTAACCAAGATTGTTGTTCTGGAATTTGTAGGGACTGTTGTGTAAGGCTCCTTAAACTCCTTTGGTCTGTCCGAATTAAGAACTTATGCCCCAAGAGGTAATGTCTGAATTTCGCTATAGCTTCAGTTATTGCATATAGTTCCCGCGTATAAGCTTATTGTTTTCATAGTGAAGGAGTTAATTTTTTTGAAAAGAAAGCAATTGGATTATTGTTTTGACTCAACACTGCCCCTATACCAATCCCTGAAGCATCTATTTCTAGTATAAAAGCCTTAGAAAAATCTGGAATAGCAAGAATTGGAGCTTGAGTTAAGGCAGATTTGAGTGTTTCAAAAGTTGCAGTAACAACAGCAACATCCCAATTAAAATTGTCTTTCTTGAGCAAATTTGTCAAAGGGGCTGCAATAGATGCATAACCCTTAAACTTCCTATAATAACCTGTAAGACCCAGAAATCCCCTTAACTGCCTGAGGTTAGTAGGAAGAGGCCAAGCTAACACAACTTGTACCTTGGAAGCATCCACAGCTACTCCTTGACCTGAAACCGTGTGTCCTAAGTGTTTAACTTGAGTAAGACCAAATGAACACTTAGATAACTTGACAAACAATTTATGTTTCCTTAATAATTGCAAGAAAGCTTCTAAATGATGTAAATGAGAAGACCAAGTTGGACTATACACCAATATGTCATAAAAAAAACCAAAATTGATTTCCTCAACATATCTTGAAAGACTTCATTCATCAAACATTGAAATGTAGTCGGAGCATTCATCAACCCAAAAGGCATCACAAGTCATTCGTAGTGCCCATGATGTGTTCTGAATGTTGTCTTATATCGCTCTTCTTCTTTTAATAAGATATAATGATAGCCCAACTTGAGATCAAGCTTGGAAAAATATTGATCCCCGATTAACTCATTAATTAACTCATCAACAGTGGGAATAGAAAAACTATCCTTGACAGTTATGACATTTAAAGCCCGATAATCGGTACAGAATCTCCAAGTACCATCTTTCTTCTTAACCAAGACAATTGGTGAAGAAAATGAGCTAGTACTAGGCACTATAATTCCTTCTTGTAACATATCACTGACCATCTTCTCAATTTCTTCTTTTTGACAGTGAGGATACCTATAAGGTCTAACCTTAACAGGATCTGCTCCTTTAATCAAAGGAATACAGTGATCATTTGATCTGCTAGAAGAAAGACATGTAGGAACTGTAAACACATCATGATAAGTATGCAGAAGTAATACTAATTCAGGTTCCATGTTCTCAGGTAATTTCAACCAGTGATCAGCAACACAATTTGGTTGCTGAAATTGTAGTGTAAATAGTTCAAAGATGGCGTGAGTACTTTGCATCCTGCGAAGATGATTATATTGGGCTGGAGCAGGAAGTTTTGGTTTATCACCATGAAGGTAATAAAGTTCCCGTCCACCAAAAACTTCAATGTCAAATCACTGTAGTAAGCAACATGGGAGCCCAACTTAGCCAACCAAGCTGCCCCTAAAACTACATCTACATCTGAGACTGGCAGTAAGTAGACTGGTAGTTCTAGAGAGTGACCTTGGTTCTGTACTTCAACTTCCCTCACCATACCTTCCACAGTCAAAGAGTTTCCATTACCTACTAAGACCATTCAATCATCTTCACATAGTTGAACTCAATCAAACAAACATCAATCAAATTCAACAGAATCTTATCAACAAAACAAACATCTACTATTCAGTATCTCAGCTCATCTCCAAGTGTCTACTCAATGAGATATATAGCTTTTATTTCTTAATACATATAAGAAATTGATTAAGGCTAAACAAATTAACCAAGAACTTTAATTAAGGAAAAACAAATGAATTCTAAAATAAGCATTCAATGACAATTACCTTTTAAAAAAAAGATTTCAAAAAGATCAATAATAAAGAACAATTGTTATAGAGAATATAAAGAATAAAATTTTATTAAATAGAAACCTTAGTTCAATGTGAAATCACAAGAGAAACAACCTAAAGCAATTTAGTCTTCCATGAATATTAGGAAAGCACAAGAATTACCAAAATAAAAAATAAAAATTAGAGTCTATGTTATGTTGTCGTGCGAACCTCTCTCCTTCATGTCTTCTCCAAGCTCTATTTATAATCTTATTTTCTTCACAAAATCAACTCTTGAGTTAATTCTTAGATATTATTATCACAATTATCAATTGTGTTAATCTTTATCACATATTAACTTTCAAATATCTTCTTTCTAGATATATAGTAAGAAATATTGTCAAAGCAGAATATTAGAAAAATAAGAGAATATATTTAAAGTTTAAGTTTAATCAATAATCTCAATTAAGATTATTAATTATGATCAGGTCAATTTTATTTAAAATAATAAATGTATTCTCAGTTCTAATATAAGAAAGTCATAATTAAAATGTTTAAACTTGAATAAATATATACTCATCATTTATGTCACAGTCACTCAATAGAAATTTAGACAAATCTAAAACTTTGAGACAATAACAATGCTTTTTCCTCTTTATTAACATGGTTTATTAACATGGTTTGACATTTAATATTATTATTCTTTGAGGACAATTACTTCGTGAGATACAAATTGCTTCCTGTACTTAATAAATGTTTAATATACCAACAATATCCTTATATTTTTATTTTTAAATTTATTTATTAAATAATCTTTTCTCTTTCACACACACCCATAATTGACTTACACGCACATTAGTGTAACCACCAAATTATAAAAAAATAAAAAAAGTTAATATCTCTCTTTCTCTATCATACGTATATTTTAAAAGGTTTCTCTAATTTTAAATTAATAAAATAAGATTTTTTCTTTCTGTTTTTTTCCTTAGTTCCTCTCTATCTTCTTCTTTAGTATTATTTGTTGTACTTCATCAAATTGTAAAATACTTAAGTTTCACGGTTTTATATAAAAAATAATGTTACAGAAAGATAACAAAAATCATAAAAGATGAAAAATAATAATTTATAAATACCAAGAATAATTTCAGTATTTCAGAAAATTATAAGTGTAGATCACAATTTGTATGGTATATCAAAAGATTGTATGATACACAAAGTAATCAATTGCATATTAATAGTTATTTTATTTTCGTTAGTTTTGTTAAAATTATATATTTTATTATTAAAATATCTACAATTTGATATGTATTAGTGATACATTTGATAATATTTTGTACCAATAAAATATTAACAAACAATAATAACACATTATCTTGATAAATATTAATAAACTTTTTGATAATTAATAAATTCAATCTTATAAATATTAAGAAATATATATATATATATATATATATATATATATATATATATATTTAACCGAATTTGTTGTCATAAAACTAAATATTTAAAATTAATGTATTTAATTGAATTTTTATTAATTTAAAATTAAAGGAATTTTTTAAAATATACATATGAATGAGAAAAGATAGATATGAACTTGTTTTTCAATTTGGTTGTACTCATCTATCGCGTGATTCAATTGAGCATCTGAGAGAAAAAAAAAAGTTATTTAATAAATAAATTAAAAAATAAAAATAATAAAGATATTATTAGCATATTAAGGATTTGTTAAGTATATGAAGCAGATTGTATGGTGCAAGAATTAATTATCTTCTTTGAGTCATAATTAGTATTTTAATTAGATTGATATTTTAAAAAATTATATATTTTATAATAAAAATTTCAAAATCTCAATTGTAATTAATCAAACTCAATCTAACATGTTGAGAAGTTGGATTAATCTAAATCAAAGAGTTAAATTAGATTGAATTTTATATTAAAAAAACTCAATTTTTTTAGTGAGTTAGATAGAAGATTTTCACAAAATAACCCAACCCGCTGACACTCGTTAAAAATAAAAAAGAACTAGTTGTAAGCTATTATTAATTATTTCTTTTATGTATTTATTTATAACTTAGGTAGAGTGTTTAAAAGCACGTTGAAATGTGTGTGTATTTTAGAATTTGAAAAGTGATGGAAATAAAACAACTTGACTGGGATGGTTACAGCGAGCACTGACGCGGAAAGGGCAAAACGGGAAAAGAGGAGGCATTTTAAAGGAGGACGAGCCGCCCTATCTGACCGACCAACTCTCTAATTTTGAGACGTCAGGTTTTGTCCACCCCGTCGCCGACGCGTGTGCTCACCGGACACAGATATGCCACCATGCTTTACGTTTCTAGGGTCCCACCCTTTTTCACCCTTTAAATCAAATTTACAATTTCAAATAAAAAATAAAAGTGAAATAAATGACCTGAAGTCCCATGCGTGGTGTGGGGTTTATATAAGGAAATTAGCACGACACTTTCACTTGGTTTTGTACTAATAAATTTTATTTATTTATTTTGGTTTTGCACGACGCTATTATATCAAACACACATCGCCAAGTAATTTTCGTTGGCATAATTTTAAAACAGCAATAAATATTTTTGGAAAATTTTCTTAAGTAACAAAAAAAAAGTTGAAACTCCAAGTGCAATAGGGTTGAATTGAGCTTTTTTTTTTTTTAAGTTTTATAATTAGACTTGAGTTTTCAATTTTTATTTTTTTTATTTTTTATTTTTTTTCTAAAATTTCTAGTAAAATATGTATGAGAAGTGTTCTTTATATAAAAAAAAGTGTAGGTCTTTTGAGATGGAGAGATTTTTTATTAACATGGAAAAATACTTAAGTTTAAAATTATAAAAAATATCACGTATAATAATTGACTAAGTACTTCACGAATATTGAGTAAAATAATTGACTAAGTACTTCATCTAGTATGAATGTGTGATTATAAACTTTTTAGACCTCTAAGTAAAGACTAAAATAACCAAAAGATAATTAAAATGATAAAAAAAATAATTGTTTATGTTGTTTAATATATAAAAGATAATTTTTTAATTACACATGATTGATATTATTGTTTATATATATATTTAAATATTTTGAAGTCGCATGGATGGAAAGGGAATTTTTTAAATAATATTCATAATAATAATTTTTATAACTTGTCTAATAGTAGTAAGTGTATTATAGGGCTTATCAGCCACCACAAGCAAACTATATTTGTGTACATCATTTGAACCGATCACATTTCCCAATCGAATAGCCTATCTCGATCAGTCACGAAAAAATCATATTACTAACGTGTCATTAACAAAAGACACATGGCAACTCATGTGAATGTCCGAACAGAATAAGTGTGGCAGTTCCTTATTCATAATAAATAAAGAAAAGCAAAAGGATGCCAATGTTGAAATAAACCTCCTTGGCCCAAACACTTAAGGCTCACTATGACACCTATAAATAGAAACCTCATCTTCAGATATAAGGTACTTTTGAACTCTAATCTATTCACCCTACACTACTCTCACATTTATTGACTTTAGTATTAGAGTGCATGCAAGACCTCCCCTAGAATTGTGAGCATTAGGAGACTCAAGGAGAATGATAAGACTCTCAAATATGAACTGACAACTGAATAATAAGTGGAGATCAAAGTAGATAGAAGATGACCGAAGACATTGTTGTTGTTAGAGTTAATCGATCTCTTACAAGAACAGAAAATATTAAAAAACATGTTCAAACTCTATTTAAATTTCTAAAAATATTGTTCATTATCACAATTTTAGATGTTATAATATTTCAACTATCTTATTTCATCCAGGTTTTATTTTCTTCTTATAATTATATTTTTCATAGGATTAGTCCAACTAAGTATTATATAAATATATATATATATATATATATATATATATATATATATATATATATATATATATTCAAATATTTTGAAGTTGTATAAAAAGTATATTTTTTAAATAATTTTTATATTGATAATTTTTATAAATTGTCTAACAAATTTTGTTTAAATTTTTAAAGATATTGTTCATTATAATAATAGGAATAATCCAACTAAATATTTTAAATGTTTCTATATATA
>Ga0209489_103489_pt1 | contig 30556 bp, 22 predicted proteins | sample SiratrowhiteBW_FD_187527 | JGI IMG/M metagenome (GOLD analysis project Ga0209489, IMG submission 187527) | Root nodule microbial communities of legume samples collected from California, USA - Siratro white BW (SPAdes) (version 2) | ecosystem: Host-associated > Plants > Roots > Nodule | place...
AGAAAAATCTTAAAGAACCTTAGCATTTCGCGCTTCATTGGTAATCCACTTTGATTCTCTATTAACCAAGAATTTTGGACTATTACCATGGTTAAAAAGAATTTGAAGTCTAGACGCAGTGTAGTAATCTTTCTACCACTATGTTAATACAGAAAGAAAACGGTTTCAATAAAATTATTATATTTTTTTTCGATATAAAATACTCATGTCGATAAAATGGCTTGAATCCTAGAGAAATGAAAAACGGGTGAATTGAAACCTCCCCTTTGTACAATGCGTAATCGATGGATGACCTATGTATAAATTAAATTTTTATTGTTATATTTATTTTTTAAAAAAATTCAAATTCTACTATTTTAATTTTTATATATATATTTTTTTTATTACTTTTGTTATTTTCGTTTTTTTATTATTAATTATTTATTTATTTTTATTTTTTTTAAACTCACCACCTTTTCTTTTTTTTAGTCTTTTTTTTGTAACGGAAAAAAATTCAATTTTTTTATTTTATTGTTATTATTATTTTTCAAGAAAACTTAAACTAATAAATATATTTTTATGTTATTATTCATTTTTATTTCTCTTTATTTTTTTATTATTATGCTTTAAAATATTATCCGGACAAAATCGGGTGTTGACAAATATACAGACCAATATTCGTAGGTAATACCTATGGATTTGTGTCCGTGGGTAATACTTACAGATCTGTGTTCGTAGGTAATATCTACAAACTTATGTATGTGGGTAATACCTACGGACCTAAATTCGTGGATAATACCTACATATACAAATCCGTAGATAATAATCCGTGGATAATGCTGAATTTACCTACGGATACAGATTCGTGAGTAATAATATGTAAGTAACCGTGGGTAATAATACGTAAGTAAATTGAGTTTTTCTACCAATATATTAACTGATACATTACAAAGATAACTTTTTACATCAATTCAAAAATATGGCAATGTGCACACAAATTTAACAAACTTCAATTTCCCGGTAAAATGAGTTGAGTAGTGACATAAAACCCACTCCAACCATCGGCCGCTTAGCTGCCATCGTAATTGGACATTGTTGTGTTCAATTGGTATTCATTTTACCAACATTAACATTTTTTCTTGAAAATGAAAACAATGTGAGATTTGTAATTTGTATTCTGAAATCAACACTCGCAAATTAATCAACCAATTCCAATCATTTAACCCTAACCACCAACAATTAATCAATCCTGTCAAAAATCCTAGACGTTTTCCGTCTCTTCTACTTTCCTTTGAACGGCACCCGTCGTCTCCCCCTCCACCTTTGGCAGCGTCCTTCCAAGCACAAAGCGTGTAAAACACATTTCTTCACTCAAACCCTAGCCTCCCAATACACTTCAAAGATGCCCCGCAAAACAAAGCGTTAAAATTTCAAATGTTTTAACACACTCACCAAAAACCCAATTCTACCCTTCGTCCATGTAAGCATAGGTGCCACTCAGCGGTTAGCATAGTGGCTGTCAACGTATAATTTTTCATATTATTAAGGTATAAGATGTACCAAAGGATTGTTATAAGGTAGGGAAAAAGAAACAACTCAAGCAAAAGAAATACCTGTATAGAACAAGTAACTCCACAATCGCCACTCTTCAAAAACATGCAAACTCACCCATAGTGTTTGGTGTCTCATCCCTACCACATGATAATCATTCCCATTATTTATATATCAGTACGAACATAGAATATGAAGAGAATAAGAGTTAAGGGGTGTTTTTCCCCTTACCTCATCTATGTCATATCCACAGATAAGATACATAAGTCCAGGTCAAAACTCTACTGCTGAAACTGTAATCGAAATTCACATAAATTTGTACTTAGATTTGTACATGCTGCAAAGATAATTTCCTGTGCCAGATGCTTACTTTGAAATACACATAAGTTTCTAACTCTCTATATACACCACCTGATACTACACTAAAGAAAATAAAAGTTTAAATATATATATATATATATAACCCCTTTTGTGTTTTTGAATGAGTTTTTAATTTATAGTTATTATTCGAAGGGGTTTGAGAGGAAGCAAAATTTAGTAAATTATATAAAATTGGCAAAATTGATTAAGTATTAAATATTGATCCAAGCAAAGACATGCATGCATACCAAAAGTGTTTGGATCTCTATCAAGTAAAATTTTAGATAACATTATTTGTAGCTAACCAACTCATCATCGTGACTAATATAGTAATATAAGTTTCTCCGAATCAAACCTAACACATGCAACCGTAATTAACAGACATACCCGCCAAGAATACCATAGCCATCACCTTTCTTTCTTTCTTTTTTTCTCTTCTCTAAAATAAACTTCAAACTATGAAACTATCTTCCCTTCACCTTCTCCTTCCTTGACATCCTTGTTGTTGGCCTCACCACTCATATGGGTCTTCATGCCCGTCGCCGGGAGTCCGCTCCCGGCACATTTCCTCCGCTGTCTCCGACCATCTTCATCCCTCCTCCTCCGTCCCTCGTCCAAGATTCCTCTCCGGATCCTTTCCCTCCCTCCATCTTCGTGACCCGCCGCTCCAGCAACGCTCACAGCCGCCGTGACTCCCTTCCTGGTCCCTTCTGCATCCCGCTCTCGCCGCCCTCCACCACCTCCCACTCCCGCCGTGAGTCCTACCCTGGACCCTTCCCTTCCCCTCCCTACCAGGAATCTGACTCCGCCCTCTTTCCTTCCACCTCATCACCCTCCGTCAACCACTATTTTCATAACGACCTTTATGCTCATGCTAGCAAACGCAGGTTATATATCGTCATCTCAATATATATATGCATTATCCTTCTGATAATTTTCCTAGATTAAAACGGCTTCTTGTACTTCAACTCTTACGTACGCTTTTTCTCAAAAACTACATGCAGAAATTTTTTTATTCATTTAGTTTTTCAATAGAATCGTATTATTATTAATTATTGCAAGGGTTCAAGGTTTTAAACTTTTGGTTTCGGTTGCATTTTTTGTCGTTGTGAGCAGTTACAAACTAGGTAGCCACAATCGTTGTGGTCGTGTTGTAGTTGCATTTTGCAAACACCCCACAATCTTATCTTTGATGAAAAAGTTGTTTATGAAACAATATATCATAATAGAATGATGTTTTAAGGAATAAAAGGGTCATTAGAAATTAGATACAATTCTAATGAGCTACAACTTTGGTCATCATGTTGTGGTTGCAATTGTAGTTTGCAACAATTTTTTAAACCATAGAAGGATTATCATGCAAGAGATTGTATATATATCTCAGAAAAAACTGTTTCTCTAACATAACTTGTTTGTATATTGTCACAGGGTTTGTCTCTACGACAAGAACAGCGACCTTGCATGGCCATTTCAGGAGCTGGGGGGTCTGGACCACGATGACATAAGGGAAACTGCTTATGAAGTCCTCTTCACAGCGTGCCGATCCTCGCCAGGGTTCGGTGGCCGGAGCGCGATCACGTTTTACTCGAAGCATGATGGGAGTAGTGGCGGGAAGAGTCCGGGGGTGTCGCAGACAAGTAGGTTGAAGCTAGCGCTTGGGCTGAAGATGATGAGAAGCTCCTTGTCTCAAAGGGTGATGGTGTCCACGCCGGCATCGCCGGTGACGGAGCGGAGTCCACGGTCACGCTCTGTGCCAAGACGGACGATGACGATGGCGGAAGTCATGAGGCTGCAGATGGGGGTGTCGGAGCAGAGTGATAGCCGGCTGAGGAAAACACTTGTGAGGACGCTTGTTGGTCAAGTAAGACAACACAACATGTGCAAACATTTTTCTTGTCTTGTACAATAAACTTGTTCTTTCATTTACGTTGTCATTCAATCACAAACTGTTACGTGAGCGGAGATTTTAACATGAGTTTTTATATTATCATTCAATCATAAAGTGTTGCATGAGATGAAATTTTAACCTAAGTAATGCTTATTTTAAGAGTCATATCTAGGAACTTGTAGGCATTATAAAATGTCTATGGTGATGGGTGCATAGAAGTTAAAGTTAGGAAGAGCATTTTGTGCTTGAGAATGTTTGTGTTTGTTTACGACATTGCTTAGTCTTTTCTTTTGGGTGGAGTTTTCTAGGTTGTGGTTTTTGTTTTGCATAACGATCTTTGGCATAATCGTCACTGGCTTCATTGTTGGTTAATCTTTTATGCAAGTGTTGTGTCAATGAAAATGACTTCATTACCAATTCGCTCTTATAAATAATGTTTTGTTTCAAGCAAACATATTACTTATTTTTCATAAATTTTAGTCTCTTTTCATAACATATTTCGAGTTCCGTCCCTAGTTAGAACTCTGAACTATGTCTTTGCTCCCCCGACACTACATGGTTGGATATATTTGAGGTGTTTGAAGCTTGTTTAATATTGCCTCTAGTGTTTGCTTCACATGATTTTGCAAATGTTTAAAACTGACATCTCAGTGCTCTGAAAAAGTAGTTAGCTCCTAAATCCATGCATAAATGGAAATTGAAGACATCAGTGTGAAAATAGCCAAAATGGATTAAGGAAACAAGGAATCTAACTACATGTATAAGGCTTTTATTGTTTGACATCTTAGTGATCTAATAAAGTAATTTCATGCATAAATGGAAGTTATTGGTACGGATATATCTAAAATGGATTAAGAAAACAGTGAATCTAACTACATACACAAGGCTTGTGTTACATAAAAGGTGTCAACTCTTGCTACACTAGTGAAAAGGTCTTACATCATATTTTCCTTTGAAAACACGTGAATTGCAGCTTGGGAGGCAAGCAGAAACTATCATTCTCCCTTTGGAACTCCTGCGCCACCTAAAGCCTTCAGAGTTCAATGATTACCATGAGTACCATTTGTGGCAAAAGAGGCAGCTCAAACTCCTTGAAGCGGGTCTCCTGTCTCACCCTTCAATTCCCATAGAAAAGAACAACACATTTGCCATGAACCTTAAGGACATTATCCGTAGTGCTGAATTCAAACCCTTAGACACTGGCAAAAACTCAGACATCATGAGAACGTTTAGCAACTCTGTGGTTTCCTTATCAATGAGAACTCCCAATCACAACCCCACCAATGTTTGCCACTGGGCTAATGGATACCCTGTGAACATTCACCTCTACGTTTCCCTACTCCAATCCATTTTTGATCTAAGGGAGGAGACATCAGTGCTTGATGAGGTGGATGAGCAAATTGATCTGATAAAGAAAACTTGGTCAACATTGGGAATCAACAAGCCTATTCACAATGTTTGCTTTGCATGGGTGATGTTTCAACAATATGTGGAAACTGGGCAGACAGAACCTGACCTTCTTTGTGCCACACATGCTACATTGAGCGAGGTGTCAAGTGATACTAAGAAAGAAAAGGAGTCCTTGTATATTGACATATTGACATCTGCGCTCAGTTCACTGAAGAAATGGACAGATAAGAGATTTCTTAACTACCATGAATATTTTCAAGAAGGTAATATCAGACAAATTGAAAACCTTCTTCCTGTGGTGAGGTTAGCAACCAAGATTTTGAGAGATGTCAAAATTTCCGAGGATGAAGAAGTGCAAGACAGAAGAGATAAAACTACAAGGGATCCCTCCGAGGACCAGATTGATGATTATATTCGTTCTTCCTTGAAAAATGCCTTTGAAAAGGTAGGTAGCAGTTAAGAAACGATCTAAAAGGTTGATGTGTTAGAAGAATACATAAAATTTGACTTAAATTATATTCTTGGCTTGTTTGGTCATTAAAAATATGATTTTGTTTGGTTTAAATTTTATTGCCTTTTGTCCTCCCATTTCAGAAAAAATCATGTACTTTTAGTTCCTTTCCAGGGACTAAAAACTTATGATATTTTTTGCAATTTTAAAGGAATAATGGTAATGGTATTTGAACAGACTGAAAACATATTCAAGTCTAATTGACTTTTAATTCCTATGGTGCTTAACTTATAGTATTTCCTGTTTTTTACTTTAAAAGTGAAAAGCGAACTATCATAATGTCTTTGTTTTCTGATGATTGTAGATAATGGAAGCAGCAAATGCTAAATCTGCTGAATCTGAAACAAGGGTAGAAATAGGTGAAATTATGCTTCAATTGGCTCAGGAGACAGAAAATTTAGCAATGAAGGAGAGACAAAATTACAGTCCAGTATTGAAGAAATGGCATTCAATAGCAGCTGCAGTAGCAGCATTGACCCTAAACAATTGCTACGGACATGTGCTAAAGCAATATTTAAGTGAAATGACCACATCAGTAACAGTTGATGTAATTTTAGTACTGCGTAGGGCTAAAATTCTAGAAGATGTTTTGGTTCAAATGGTAGTTGAAGACTCAGTTGATTGTGAGGATGGAGGCAAAGCCGTAGTGAGAGAGATGGTTCCTTTTGAAGTTGAGTCAACCACACTGACCCTGGTTAGAAAATGGATAGAGGAATCACAACTCAAATTGAGAGATTGCTTGCAGAAAGCAAAAGAAAATGAAGTAAGTTTTACCCTCTTCTTAACAAATATAATTGGAGAACACAATGTGCATTTAGAAAATTGTATAACATACTTTTGTTTTGGAAGATAATTCATGCATTTTTTTTTTCTTTTATTCAGGCATGGAATCCAAAGTCCAAATCAGAGCCGTACGCAAAAACAGTGGTAGAGTTGATGAATTTGGCCAAGAAAATTGTGGAAGAATTCTTCAAAATTCCAATATCAATAACTGAAGAGTTAGTTCAAGAACTTGTTGATGGATTACAAAAGTTCTTCCGGGAGTACACAATGTTTGTTGCAGCATGTGGTAAGTACTCTTAAAGCTAAATTTATCTACACTAGAAAGCTTCAAAGATATGTTTTGTTTGAATTTTAAATCAAAGATAAAAAAAACATTCAAGACATGAAACTTATGGTACTAGTTAGCCAAGTCATATTGACTAGAAAGCAGCAAAGAGCATTCTGATTTGTTATGTTTTGATCTAAATTGTCTCAGGTTTGAAAGAGAACTACATTCCCTCGCTTCCCCCATTGACCAGGTGCAATAGGAACTCAAAGTTCCACAAACTGTGGAAGATAGCTAGCCCATGCAGTGTTAGTTGTGAAGATCCAAACATATATTCCATATATGAAGCTAAGCATCCTCACTCATGCACTAGCCGTGGAACACAACGCCTCTACATTCGTCTCAACTCCTTACACTATCTCCTTTCTCATATTGCCTCACTTAACAAATCACTTTCCTTGTCACAAGGAGTTGTTCCTTCAAATCGCCACAGTTCCTTAAATAGTCACAAGGCTCAAAGTAACAGCAGTTCATACTTTGAAACAACCAACACTGCCATCCTAGCAGCATGCCAACATGTCTCAGAAGTTGCTTCCTACCGACTCATGTTCTTTGACTCAAATCCTTTCTTCTACGATAGCCTCTATGTTGGTGATGTAGCCAACGCTCGGATCGACAAAATGTTGACAATCCTCAAGCATAACATTAAACTAATGACAGCAATTCTAACAGAAAGAGCTCAAGAACTGGCAGTGAAACAAGTTATGAAGGCTTCCTTTGATGCATTCCTAACAGTTTTACTTGCTGGTGGAACCACCAGGGTGTTCAATGAATCTGATCACCAGATTATACAAGAGGATTTTGAAAGTTTGAAGAAGGTGTTTTGCATTTTTGGAGAAGAACTGTTAGCAGAAAATGTGGTGGAGAGAGAGGCTGAGGTTGTGGAGGGTGTAATAGCACTGATGGGAATGAGTACTGAACAATTGGTGGAAAACTTAAGTACCTTATCCAGTGAGACAGCTGGAGTAGGAGTCAATGGTAATGGCCAGAAGTTGTCAATGCCTCCAACTACAGGAAAGTGGCATAGAGCAGACCCCAACACAATATTAAGGGTATTGTGTTATAGAAATGATCGAGTTGCAAATAATTTCTTAAAAAGGACATTCCAAATAGCAAGGAGGAGATGACAACAAATAGGCATATCATAAACTTTTGCAGAACATAGTGACAAAATAAATCTATCCTTCTAACTAGGATGAAGAAGTATCTGGAACTGGGGGTGAAGATTGTATAAAACAACAGAACAGAAGTTGTGGAATAGACAATCGGGGAACATATCTGTTCAAGAAAGAACTGTCTTGCTTTCATCTCTAGGCTTGCTCAGCATTTAACTGATTCAAGAAACAATTGCAGACTACAGATTATCTTCTGAATCACATTTCTGTTAAAAGGAATTATTTTACCTTCTTTTGAAGAAAAAGGGAGAAGGAAAGAAGCACAACTTTGTCCTATAATTTGGTGTTGAAGCATCTTGTTCAGGAGTAGCTTAGTCTGTAGGATTTAGAAAACAAAAGACCAAAGTGCTTTTGACCAAAAACGGAAATCATCTACGTCTTCTTGTGTATTCAATGTGAACATGAAGCTTAATAAGAGAAGGACTTTTCTTGGTTAAATTGACAAGAAAGAGAGAGAGAGAGAGAGAGAGAGAGAGAGAGAGAAGGGTTTTTCCAAAAAGTTGTTCTTACAGTACGTAAATGAACACTCAAGAATATATGAAACAACTAAAATGCTTTTGTTTTTTCCTGTCTAAACATATTATTTGAGCATGGATCAATGAAATTTGATCTTGAAACAGTTTTCAAACACTTGGTAAATGATAAGGAAGTGAATCATATATTATTAACCAAGTCACTACACTCAGATTTCGCTATGAATAGCAATCCAAACAAATAATATTCTCTGCATTTGACTTTACTACTTCTGTTATATATAAACTAAGTAAACTATTAAAAATTGTAAATAGACTAACAATAGTATACGCAAAGATTCTAAAACAAACATGTACTGATTATCTTTTCATTTCTTTAGAAAGTAATGCACTCAACCACAAACCTCCAAATTAGTTGTAGTTTTGTTGCAATTACTAATATTGCAAAGCATTAGAGGAAAATGCAGCATTAATTGTGATCATGATATAGTAGTCCAAACCTCACAAACTTCAAAAGTGTCAGAAAAATAAGTGACCAAGTGATTACCTGTGGTTGGATAACAAGAGAAAAAGAAAGGAATTCATAGTTTAATCCTTCAAAATATAAAATAAAATATTCAAACTTGCATTATTGACGGTGACAGATAATAATATTGTATGATTTGCCCATAACCAAATACTCAAAATTTCTTAAACTAATGTTAACTACTGATGTTAAACAGAAAACTTTCACCCTTTTTTGAAGAGTGCCACGATTGAACATACAGTCTGAATGAAAGTTAGCAAAAGTAGCACAATTGCAGCAGTGGTAGATGCTATCTTCCAAGGTGTATTGAAGTAGTCATGTATAAAGATTGCCTTGTACTTGTTCCGAGGGTTTTCATAGAAACCATTCAATTGATCACACAAGGAGCGATAACCTGATTTAATGTATGGCAGGGTAACATTGCAGCAGAGATTGTTAACCATTGTAGCCACAGCATCATCATCACCCAACAAATTAACAAGGATTTTCTTTTCAACTAGTATGTTCACATCTTTCCCTGTGTTGATAAGAAAATCTAGAATCATTATGTACTCGGTGATGTAAGGTGAACAAAGAAGGTGGCATTGCTCAAATGCTATTATGTTCCTGATAAATATCTCAGTTGAGCTATGCACCTTAAAGCATGGCATTGTCAACACACCCTCACGAAATTTCAGGTCAAGTAAGCACTTACTTGGACTAACCTCAAAAACCAAACCAGCCTCCCATAACCGGGTTGCACTATATAGATGATCAACAATGTCAACTCTTCTTTCTCGAATCCTACGATCAAATGATGATGGTAGCATAAAAGTCCTGAGGAGATCAGTGAAGTGCACCACACCAAATACTTTTTCAGGTCTTATGTTTTGTTGGTTGTGAGGTTTAAAATAGTTGAAAGCAACATTGACAAAAGAGGGCAAGTCAAGTCTCTCATGATGAGGAATTGCTAGGTTGTAGAGGCCCTCTAAAACAAAGAAAGGAAGCTGATTTTCAAGTAGTATCAAGTCAAGTGCAACATCATTGGCCAACCATGGTTGTAACAACAAAGGGTCAATTTCTACCCATTTATCATAGCTATAATATCTAAGGAAATGTTCAATTATGAAGCAAGCATCAATTAGAACCATCTTTAAGAAATCATCACTACTGTGTTGAACTGGCTCTGCATAGCAGCTTTTAGGCTTTGTTTGGTTGGGGGAGTGGATTTAAGAAGATAGATTTGAAGGGATTTGAGTGGATTCTGAGGGGATGAAAAGGTTGTTTGGATTAAGGGATCAATAGTAAGATTTGAAGGGATTTGAGGAGATGGATTATGAAAGTTTGGGAATGATTTGACAGATATTATAGATTTGTTTTCATTTTTTTAATTGATATATTTCTGAAAATACTAATTAACCCTTGTGAAATAAGATAGTAAAAAATTAATGAATTGGATTAAATTGATTTTAATATAAAAAACATTACTAAAATTATTTAAAATATATCTTCTAAATTATTTAAAATTAAACATAAATCCTAAATAATGCAATAAAATCACAAATTTATTATTCTATTAAAATATATAATTTAATCTGAATTATAATTAACTAAAATCTGTAAAAAAAAATTCTTACAATCTAAACTACTTTTTTTATTGAAATTTACTGTTGTTTTTGTAAGTATAAATTATTTTTACATTTTACTTAAATTGAAACTTTTAAAGTTATTAGTCGAAATAAAAATAGTTTGCAATGTTTTTTAAATTTACTTTTTTATTAATTCTCTTACTTAAAAAGTTAAATATTTTTTTACTATATTTTGAAGAGATTAAATACAAATTTTTGAATTCTTATTTTATTTCTATAAAAATATTAATAAGTTATACTAAAAAATATATAAACAGTCTACTTAAATTGACTAAAACAAATAAAAGATATACTTAAATTTAAAATAAAGAATATTAATAGATAACATTTAATTAAAAGTAATTATTCAAAATTAAATACTCTTATCAACATATACATGATACCATTAAATGTTATAGATGTTTACAAGGGTATTTCGTAATTTTCACCTCATTTGTGACGGCTATTTTGTAATTTGAAGTTCCATTCCTTCAAATCTCTTCAGGTTAGCGAAGATGACATCCTGCAAATCCATCCTCTCAAATTAGGTCAACCAAACAACTTTCATCTCCTCACATCCATCCTCTTGAACAGTAAATCTTCTCAAATCAGTTCAAACAAACGGACATTTAATTATCCTTTCCCACTCTTTAAGTTTACAAACACATTCCGCCACACTTAACTGAGACCTAGTAAAGAAGCTCTTGAGATACTGCAGTTTGAGGTTTTCCATAGGTTCAAGCCTAATATCACCACCAGGACTACGAGGGGTGTGAATGGGGCCAATAGAAACAACTCGAGGAGTATAGGCTTGAGGATTTGGTTGGCGAATTCTGTGAGGCACTCTATAAATGCATTGCTCATGGACTATAGAATTCTCAGGAAGATCCACTTTTTCAAGAATCCATGTCACCTGTCTCACTAAACCACGGTGTTCATTTATGTTTTCAAAAGAACTATTTGCTTCCATAATAATTTCCCTGCTTAAGCGCTTCGCAAATCTTGATAGTTGTTGAATTAATATGGGAACAAAAATCCTCAAAATTCAAGTCCAATACAAATATTTAACTCTCTTTTTTAGAACACCTCCTTAACTTTTAATCGTCAAAACATCTTTACAAGTATCACACCCTGCTCCATCATAAGCATAATAGGAAGAAGAAAACTGCATAGAAAAACATGTCGTGTGGTTGCAGAAATAAAAGAGAACGGAATCAAGAAAGAAGAAGGAACCTGATGATGAAGTTGGTACAGGAACAGAATGAACAAGTTAATCTTCAATTAGCATACAAAGGCTCTCTCTTTCATCTATAATGATGTTTCCAACCAATAAAGTTTTGTGGGAAAGTGGGGGGAGCGTTTGGTGTTCAAAAGTCAAATCACGCGCTTTTATTTATTTATATATAACATAAGCATAGGATTCTGAAACATTGTTGTATATTCAGGTATGTCTGTAAATGTTACATCACTGCTTTCATTTCATGTTGTCTAGCTATACATAAAATAATACTTTAACAAGTGTGTGTTTTAAGGTATGAATGTTCCTTGGTTTAGTTTATTACACATCCTACGTACAACCTTTGTGTTTTTTCTGCATGGGACAGTGTCTTTGTAATTTTATTTTTTTTTATGTAAAATTTGTAAAAAAAATAGTCATAAATGACGTTTGATGAAGTTTTTGTAATCCTAAAAATTATTTTAGATAAATATAAGAATTTTAAAATAGGAACTTTTGGGAATTTTATCATTTTTTTAACTTCATTTCAAGTTAAAAAAAATGTAAAGCTTTTGTTTCCTGCATCCCCCATCGTTACTAATCGCATCCCCACTACTAATAAAGAAAAAACTAAAATACCTTCCCTCAAAGTACCACATGGCCGTTGGAGAAGAAGAGAGGGAAGATGCTGCAGGGAAGAAGGAGGAAGAAGGAATGCGTTTGGGAAAAAAAAAATACTCTGAAAAACTCATTCTGAAAAAATATTACATACATTTTGGAAATTTCATTATGGAAATGTTATTCAGAAAACATGTTCTGAAATATATTTCATATGTTTAAGAACTCGTGTTTTAGAAATTCTATTTTTGGAAATTATATTCGAGATATCCTGTTTTGAAAATTTCAAGAATCCCGTTCTAAAATTCTGAAAAGCGTGTTTCAAAAAATTTTTAGAACCGGTAATCTAAAAGTCACTCTAAAGAAAGGTAAAATGGTCATTTAAAAATTTGTGAGGGTACAAGAAGAAAAGGACTAAAATTTATTATAATTTGGGTCAAATTAACTATCCCCTGATATTAAATTTTGGACGAATTCTTTCTGCAATCCAATACCCTCGTCTTGCATCTCCATAAATTTTAAAAATATCAAAATTATCCTTGTGAAAATGACTAAAATGATCTTCTGTTTTTTTTTTTTTTTAAAATTACTGAACCAAATGTCCTCCATCTGGTTTACAATTTTTCTTAAAATGTAATCCGGATGGGGTGCCATCCGGTTCACATTTTCCCATCCGGTTTACATTTTGATTTTTTTCCAAAATGTAAATCGGATGTGGAGCATCCGGTTCATATGAAGTTCATCTTCTCCTATGCAGATTCACCGTCAATGGCAACCCAATCATCCTTCTTTCTTCAAAATTTAGACGAATTCTTCCTCCACTCCAATACCCTCGTCCTGCACCTCCATAGTTCAGTAAAAAATACAAACATGTCCTTAAATGATAAATGGTAAAAGACTAAAATACCCTCTACCCCCATTAACCTCTTTAACCACTCTTATCCGATTCATTCTTCCTTTGCTTGCATTCGATTCATTGCTTTACTGTAGCATCCGGTTCAATCATTGTATCTGTTTTTCACCTTCACCGTCAACAAAAGTGATCTGTGCGTGTGGGTGAGAGTCTGCAACATTTACATAGCAGATCTGGGAGGAGAAGCTGCGTATTTGCTTCAATATGAATTAAAGCTTTAAACAAGTGAAAAGTAAAAAAAAAAATTATGTTTATTAGCAATTTGTGAGTGGTATTGATGATTAGGGTAGTTAATTTGATGATTGGGTTGCCATTGATGGTGAATCTGCATCGGAGAAGATGAACTTCATATGAACTAGATGTCCCGCATCCGGTTTACATTTTGGAAAAAAACCAAAATGTAAACCGGATGGAGGGCATCCGGTTCAGTAATTTTTTAAAAGAAAAATAGAAAGTCATTTTAGTCATTTTTACAAGAACAATTTTGATATTTTAAAAATTTATGGAGGTGCAAAACGAAGGTATTAGGGTGCAGAAAGAATTTGTCAAAAAGTTAAAGAGAACCGAATATAAGAAAAAACACTTCTGAAACAGTTTATTTTTCTTTAGTTTTCAAGGCCTTAAGTATTTTTTTCATTTAATGGGTCATAAATGGTAGTCTTGTTTGAGAGGTAATTACTTCTCGCACACCCTCAATTTCAACCTGCATTCAATTTAAAGTGATTTTCGAATTATTTGTTTTGGAACATTTTTCAAGACATACTTTCTAAAATTCATGAAATACATTTTAAAAAATGTATTCCAAAATAGAATAGGATTTCCAAAATAAGATTTTTGAAATAGAATTTTTAGAACGCATAAAATACATTCTGGAACAAGCTTTTCAAAATAGATTTTTTTAGAATAAACATTTCATAACGTATATAATGTTTTTCAGAATACATTTTTCAAAATGATTTTGTGTTCCAGAAAGAAATTTTTAAAACATATTTCATGTGTTCTAAAACGAACTTTGTAGAATAATTTTTCTGTTCTTTTGTCATTTCACTTAATTTTAGAGTTTAAGTTCAAAAGTGGGTGCAGGAAGTAATTTCTTGTTTGGTGCTTGTGTTCCCTTTCATATTCACATTTCATGATATAATTTAGACAATTGCTTGCTGTACCCATCAATTTTTTAATATGACAGTCCTGCCTTTCTCATTCCAATCCAATCCACCAAAATCCAATCCAAAACTGTTCAAACATTTCAAAACCCAAGCATCAAAGTACCACACCACCACCGCACAGACGGCGAAACACCTTCAACACCACCGCCGACAAGCTACAACACCACCTCCGTAAGCAGTCAACAATGATTATCAAAAACCCTAATGCCTTTACATATTAAACCAGAAGGGCACTTTCGTCACTTCATTCTTTTTTTATTGATGGAGTGCAGAAAACAATTGCCTATAATTTATGTGTAGACCATATCTATATGGAAATGTCAAGCTTTATATGTTTTCTATTAATTTTTTTCTAACTTGTTAAATCTTCTTTCTTACATTTTATTTTTCACCTTTTTCTCTTTATATTAGTTTTTCGTTGTCAAATTTTTATCAATTTATTTCATGTACACACTTTCTTATATGTTTCACCTTCGCGCAAAAAAACATTACATTTAAGAATGATTATGATAAATAACTATGTTTCTGGTCACTTTAGATCATTTAACATCAGTTGAAAAATGTTTAGATAATTTAATAATATTTTTCAATTCAGTTGTAAAAATTTTCTTAATTTATACTTAATTGAAAGGTGAGTAGTAAACATAGGTATGTAATACATACAATACAAGCTTAGGTATATCATTAATATGACTAATAAAAACCTATAAATTTAAGGGAATTCTTCATATGATATAATTTTGTCAAATTAAAACAGATGCTGATATATTAACAAGTTCTAGGTTTCAATCATTATGCGTCTAAATATGTACTATTATTCACCAGTAATCATTACAAGAACAATCTCCATTTTCAAAATGATGGAATCTATTGCGATCTCTAACCACAATTTTTCGCCTAGTAATCTTTGCAATGAGCTTGATCATTGCGTGGCAATCATCACATATCCTTAAATTTTTTACCACTCTAAGTTTTGTGAGAGGTTGAGTTGAGATTAGTCCATAGCATATTGCAAGTCTCTCACTATGTACAGCCAAAGCCAATTCCTTTTGTTCCACATCAATATCATGTAAAGCCACTTCAGTTGCAGGTGAATAACCTTCCAACTTTGTCAAATAGTTCAACTCCTCTAACTTTTTGTAGATTCTTTTCCTCTCAGGGTGTCTAAGGTCTCCTGAAAGAAACTCATGAATTGCATTATTGACTTCAATAGAACTACACCCTGGTTCCTTTATCATTCCTCCCTTCTCCATCTTTTCTCTAACGTCTGCAGCATTGTTCCATCTTCCCAAAGAAGCATAGAAATTTGACAACATGATGAATGATCCAGAATCTATCCCAGAATGTTCACTCAAAAGTTTTGCAACTTTTTCTCCTATCTCTATGTTTCTGTGGATTTTACAAGCACTTAATAAAGAACAAAGCATTTTATCATCAGCTTGTCCTCCCATCCTCAGAATGAAGTCAAAGGCCTCTTGAAGCCTACCTACCCTGCCAAGAATGTCAACCATGCATCCACAGTGTTCTACCTCTGGTTCAATCCCATGAACCGTTTTCATTGATTGAAATATCTCCCAACCCAAATCCACCAACCCCCCATGGCTACAAGCATTCAAAACCCCAACATATGTTATAGCATTTGGCCTGACCCTCTGCATAAGCATTTCCCTAAACAACTCAACAGCTTCAATGCTCTTCCCGTGCATAGCGAATCCCCTGATCATGGAATTATAAGTTGACACATCCTTCACTTTCACCTCATCAAACAAAACCTGTGCCTCATCAATGTCACCACACCTCGAATACATGTTGATCAAAGCGCCGGCAACAAACCAGTTAACCTCAACTTTGCACTTGCACAAGTAGGCATGAATCCATCGCCCGAGTTCCAAAGCTCCCAACTGTGAACACGCAGACAGGACACAAACAAAGGTAACCTCATTAGGCCTTACACCCTTCACCTGCATCTCCCTAAACATCTCCAACCCCCTATTAAACTCCCCATTCCGTACCAACCCATCAATCATCAATGTCCAGCACACCGTATCCCGACTCCTCATCTCATTAAACACCCCAACCGCCTCCTCAACCATCCCACAATCGAAACACGATCCCATCATAACGGTACACGCAACAACATCCCGTTCAGGCATTTCATCAAACACCTTCCACGCATCCTCCAGCACCCCACATTTCCCATACAATTCCACCAGCTTCAACGCTATGGACCTATCCAAACACAGCCCACGTTTAAAAACAAGCCCATGAACCTCTCTGCCGCTTCCCAAGGCTCGTTGAAGCACACACGCTTTCAACACCGCAGTGACTGCATAGCTGTCAGTCAAAACATGACGACGAACCATTTGGGCAAACAAGTTGATGGCATCAGTGTAAGAGCCAAAGGACACAAACCCATCAATGAGGGAAGTATAAAGGTACACATTTGGGTTTTGGGTGCAGTGGAAGAGCTTGGTGGCATGATCGATGGAATTCAGTTTGCAATATTGGCGAAGAAGTTCGAAGGCCACAAAAGGGTCTTGTGAAGTTCCGGTTTTTATGGCGTGGCCGTGAATTGGTTGAACATATTTGGGGTTTCTGCGGTTCTTGAGAAGAAGTGAAATTACGTTTCGACGAAGGTAGGGATCATTGGAGTTGGAATGTGGACTTGATGAGTGGTATTGTAGCTTTAAAGTTATGGTCGGAACTGTGGAAATTATCATTTCATGGACATAACGTTTCTGTTCTTCCCTGTTTGGTTATGGCCTTTGCAGTAGCAAATTAGCGTTTTCTACGGTATTCGGATCCACGTTTTCTTATGTCAAACGCGCACGAGCTTCAGCTTCTGCTTTTAACATAACACGATAGTACTATAGTGTTGACAAATACATTCATCTCTTTCAAAAAGAAAAAAAAAAAGGAAAGGCTGAAATTAAAAACACACAAGTTGAAGTAATTTTGGGATTTACACATTTTGAAAGGAACAAAACCATTCATCAGTGTTTGTTTATAGGGATTTAACGTAGACTAACAATGCAAAAAAACACAACTAAAGACATATTTCACAACCTTTTCTTAATATATATAAAATTATTCCAAACTATAAATATATTTTTGCTCTCAATTTTATTACTTTACCCTCCCTTACTTTTCAAACTTGCCAACAAACCAGACAAAGGTGTACAAAGGATTTCACCCACTAACAAGAACAAGATCTAAATTTGTGTACCAAAAGAGCTCAGCACAATCATAATGGAGTCTAGTTGTATGTGATTACATGCTTTCATAAAGGCTAGGAGGCAAACGAGGTTTGATGAGAACTTGAAGGGGATTAACTTTAACATTGGTCATTTCCATTGCTGCAGTCATATCAACAGGTTCACTTGAAGTTTTTGAGACATCAAAGCAGTGAAGAAAGTTTGCCAAAGTCAAATAAGCACTTCTAAGCCCAAAGGTTATTCCAGGACATATCCTCCTTCCACTTCCAAAAGGTATGAGCTCAAATTGCTTTCCCTTCACATCCACATCTTTGTGTGTGGTCAGGAACCTTTCAGGCTTGAACTCCAAGGGCTCTGACCAAATGTTAGGATCTGTTTGGATCTTCCATAAGTTTGTCATTAGACGAGTTCCTTTCTTCACATGGTACCCTCCCAACTTGCAATCTTCTCTGAATTCGCGAGGTCCAGAAAGAGGAGAGGGTGGATATAGCCTTAGTGACTCCTTAACAACTGCATGAAGGTACACCAACTTGTTTAGATCTGACTCAGTTACAAGTTTCTCTTTCCCAACGTGAGTGTCAATTTCTTCCTGTACTTTCTCCAATGTGCGAGGATTGTTCAAAAGCAAAGACAGTGTCCATGTGTTGCTGGCTGAGCTTGTGTCTGTTCCTCCCAAAATAATTGCCTGTACAAAAATTGAAAATAAAGTATTCAAATTTATGATTCTGTGTTTATAAAAGTTATGCAAAATGAATTTTAAATTTAAGTTAATTTTATAAAAATTGATTTATAAAATGAGATTTGTATCACTTATAAATTATTAATATTTTTTTTTTTTTGAGATGTAAGATTTAGTCAACTTTAACGTGAAACTTATAAATAAAAATAGTCTGATAACCCCTCATAGTGATGGTTCAATAAACCCACCATGCTAGTTAAGATACATTCTAATATAATATAAATTATTGAAATAACTGATATCTATATATATTTGATTAGATATCGAAGACATACCTCAAATTAACATCTCAAAAACATGTACATTTCGAAAACAACTTTTGAAACACAAGAGAAAGGATGATAAGATGCAAAAAGTGAAACACAAAACAAAAGTACCATTGCTGTGGCTTTGATGACTGTATCAGAATCGAACCCATGAATGTTGGTTCCACCAATCTCCGACAGCATTACTTCTATGAAATCTCCATCTTTTTGACCTTTTTGACCATTCAAATTCCTTTTGCTCTTGTGTTCTTCCAACCATTTCGTAACCACAGCATCCAATTCCTTGAAATTCTCCTTCATGGCCCTTTCATGCCCTCCGAAGTCGAACCACCTCAGCCACGGCACTGCATCCCCTATCATGAACACCCCCAACAGTCGCATGTACTCTTTGAACGTGGCCAAACATACCCGTGCTTCCTCCACCTCAACCACCGCGGTTTCTCCGAAGTACCTCTTCCCAGCGACCATCCTCAGCACCACGTTGAACGCAAGCTCCTTCAACCACTCCTTCATGTCCACCATCAAAAACTCATTCTCCGTTTTTCCACGTGTCCACTTGTGGTACAACTCTTTGGCGGAGGTTCTTACCTCGGAGACGCGCACGGGCGAGAGCGCTTCCATGCGGTGGTCGGCGAGGAAGACGAAAGCAAGGTTCTTACGCATATCGCGCCAAAATTGGCCGTAGGGGGCGAATCCTAGCATGGCCAGGTTGTAGGTCATGTTTTGGCAGGCCACAAGATTGGGGCGATAGGACACAGCAACATCGTTTGTGGTGAAGCACTCTTTGGCGGTTTCCCAGTTGCTGATGACTAGGGCTTTGGCTGCGCCTAGCTTGATGCTGAAGATGGGGCCATGGCTGTCTGCCACCTCACCCAGGAGGTAATGGGTGGCGGGGGAGCGTGCTAGGAGGGGGAGGTGGCCTAGAATCGGCCACGCGCCGGGGATTGTGGGTGGTTCTTTGCTTTTGGAGCGGCGGAGGAAAAGGAAGAGAACGGTTGAGATTAGGACCAAAAGTACAATTATGAGAGGAGAAAGAGTTTGGAGAGACTCCATTTCGTCACCGTGTTTTCTGAGAAGGTAAAACAGTGGGCTAACATATTTTATAAGAGGTTTGAAGAGGGTATTTTGACAATTACATACAAATTTGCAACTTCGTGGGGACCGCACAAACATGGGAAATGATAAAATAAATAAATAAATCATATTGATAGAAAAAATTTATTAATTAAATTTATGTTAGTAATTAATGAAAATCATCAAAACTGCAATTCATTCAATAAAGTAAAAAAATTTCTCTCTCTTTATGATATCATTTATCATTTATTACAACAATTGAATTATGCCATAAAGAACATTGTATCATATCATTTATTACACCAATTCAATTATATATCATAAAAGAAGGCTTAAATTCAGATTATTATATTCGTATAGAGAAAATGTTATTTTCTTTCCTATAAATAAATGGATTAATTCAGTTTATTTTGGTCCACTTCAAATTGAACTATAAAAAATAGGGGGATAGGTTGTTCAGGACGTAGTGACAAAATAATCTGAAAATCTTCACTAACCTTCTTAAGAGATGAATGAATTAGTCCATCTTTATTAATTTTATTATATATATATTAAACACATATTTAATGATATAAATATATTTTAAATTTTAATTAATTAATATTTATAATTAGATAAATTAAGATAATTATCTTTACGTATTAAATTATTTATTATAATTGATAATTAAATTTAATTTATAAATATTAACAGTTTAAGTTATATTATTATTAATCAAATGGATAGAATCCTAGTTTGTCAAGTCTAAGTATAGAAAGCGATGACTAATTATTCAAACTTTTTATGATTTAAAATTTAAGGTTTAAAAAGAATCATTTAAAATAATTTAAAAACGATGAAAGAGAGAAAGAAAACAAGTGAAACTTGTGAACTTGATACGTAATTTACATGCAATATAGATGCCGAAGATAACATATTCATAAGAACAAAATACGACAATATCATTCATGCAAAACAACACCCTTATGTATACCTCCGGTGACGTTGTGGGAGTGCGATGAGGTTGAGACGGTGCTTCTCCACACGTGCCGAACTTCAGAAGAGCGGGATCTTAGCTCCAAGCGCCGATGAGGAAAAAACCGAACGTAGAGATGATCGGAGTTTTCTTTCGGTCCCGTGAAGAAGGAGTAAGTGGAGGTTTCTTCTGGAGAAAACCCCTTCTCCGAGTGATGGCAATGTAGCTTTTACGGGTGTGTGAGAGAGTGTGTGAGGTTTTCACATTATGTGTTCTTCCAGCCCCATCTAAATAAAGTTTCCTCTTTTTCAAATGGTTGCAAGAAATTAAACCAGACGTAATGTCAGTGCAGATTTTATATTAGACGCTCGAAATCACACCGTTATCGAATTATTTTAAATTTTACGTAAGGAGTCTTTCCGTGGATAGATATCTTAGATATCTTACATCAATTAAAAATCAAGTTTTTTAATAATTTAAGTAGATATAAATCTCACTTTACAAACTAATTTTATAAAATTGAATTAAATTTAAATATATTTTTTAATATCTTTTAAAGACTTTTTTTTCATTCTCATATATACTTTTTTTCACGTTCAAAATAGGTAAAAGAAAATTTATTTACCAAATTGAACAAATTCTATCAGTCAGATATGATTTCAAATTAATAAATTCTTTCACCTGGCTCAGTTAAAGACATTAATTAAAATTATTTATCTGCAATAAGCTTTTAATTATTTTACACTATATTTGTTATGTTTAAGCAATAATTATTTTATGTAATCCATTACTTTAATTTAATCAGTTATTCTATTATTATTATTATTATTATCATTATATTATTTTGTTTTAATTTAAAATAAATTTGTATATCTTAATTTAATTATGTTGATTTATTATTATGTGATAATTATAGTTGATACTCTAATGGTTAGAGTGTCTGTTCATTTTGTCTTTCTGATAACTGAAAACGTTAATTATAGTAACATGTAACTATAACTTGATCTACTTATTCATTGAATAGTTAATATTATATTATTAAATATTATTTTATTTATTTATAAAAGTTATTATATTATTATTATTATTATAATAATAATCATTATTATTGTTATTATTTTAATTAGATTTGTTAGAATATTATTATTATTATTATTTTAATTTAATTTGTATGAATTTAATTATAATTATTGTTTCAATAATTATTATTATCATCTAAATTAAATTTGTATGAATTTAGTTAAAATTATTATTATTATTTAAATTAAATTCATATGAATTTAACTAAAATTATTCTTATTCTTATTATTATCATTATATTATTTTGTTTTAATTTAAAATAAATTTGTATGCCTTAATTTTTTTATTACGGTTATGTTAATTATTATTATGTAATTATTATTATTAATTTTTTTGTTAATTGTTAAATGTAACAAATATAATGTCAAATAATTAAAAGATGATTGCAGAGAGAGAAACGATTTTAATTAATGTCTTTAATTGAAATCCAGCATGTCACTTATATTTGACCAGCCTCAAATCATGGCTATTACGAATTTATAAGATAGTAACATAAATGTTATATACAATTTGCAGCTTAGGCTTAGGCACATGATTGACACCAACATTATTGTGCAAATAAACTGGAAAATGGGTGTACTCCAACAACAACAATTGGAAAGGACCCCATTCAGATGGATGTTGCACTTGGAAGAGCCACTAAAAATTTACAATTCCTTGTTGCTTGAGTTATTCAACAGATGGAGCATCTAAGCGAACAACTTCAGGATTAGGGAGCATCTGGTTCCATTTACTCTTTTCAATGTTTGTGTTATATTGGGTTTGGGTGTTATTGGACATGAAGTTACTTTTGATAACTGTACACCTGGGTTGGTTAACCATTTGTTTGGTGAGGAGGAAATTACAATTGAGAAGATTGTTGTCAAATTAGGTGAGGAACACAATGTGCATAATTATTGTAGGTTGTATATATTGCTTGTATTTTCAGCTTTTTATTTTCCACGCACTTCCAGGACTGTTAGTACCTTTCCTTCTAGTTTAATAGATAATTTAGAATCGTTACATTTGTGGAATTGGGGTGAGACCGTTCATTGTTTATTGGTGAAGAGTCTAGACCATGCTTCCCATTTGTTCCGCTATCAGAAAAACAGTGGCAGCCTACACTTGGCCAGGTGCGTAGTTGTGTTGTAGGTTTGTGTTTTGTTTATTTAAATTATGTATAATATGGTGTGAATTTGGTATTAAATATATGATTTGTTAATTGATGTCAACACCCAATTTCGTCCGGGAAAATAAAATTATTCCAAAATACAGAACAATATAAAATAAAAATAAAAATGTGTGTTATTATTTAAATAAAAAAAAGAGTTTTGGTTCCATTCTATTTTATGAATAAAGTTAAAATAAAATTCGTAAAAAAAGAAAAAAAGTAAGAAAAATCAGTTTATTAAAAATTTGTTAAAAAAATAATAATAATAAAAATAAAATTATCATTAAAGTGTTGCCATGTCACATCTTCTTTTTTTGCTTGCCTTTTCTGATGCCCATTAATGATACGAAAATTAATTGAAAATAAATTTAAAATTTTTTTAGAAATGCTAGAAATTTGAATAGTTGATCTGATTATTATTTTGATTAATTGCAAACGATTTTCTGCTTAATAGTGATTAAATACTGATGATTTTCAATTAAATGTTGATTGTCTAATAATTGGTGCATTTTCTTTTTGAATTGTTATGCTCATTTTTTTTTACAGGCTCCATTTGGTTAATGTTCTAAAATAGTAATCAGATGATTTGTTTTATTTTTCGAAAAAATAAAAAAATAATGATAATAAATATATATTTCAAAATAATAATATTAAAATAAAATAAAAAAGGTTTAAGTATCTATTTCTATTGTTGTGTTATTTAGGTTGCTTTCAATAAATGTAAAAATGGAAAAAACAATAAAGAAAAAATGAATTAAAAAAATAATAATAAAATGTTTCGTCCACATTACTTCCAATATTCCCCATTTATTCCCCATATTCATTTACTTTTGAATTTGATTATATGTATGGGAGGTTATGATGCCATAACAGCAATAATGGTACAATTATGCCCATTTTTCAGTCTGTGTTCGTCCTTGGGATTTAACAGTCAGTTGGTGTCATAAGTGGGGATAATTAGGAATTAATAGATTTGAATTTGAATTAAAAGAGAATAATCAATTGGCAGTTCACAAATTATAATTAAGTGGGAATAATTAGGAATTAAGTGATTTAAAATTTGAATTAAGAGTGGACTGACTAGAATTAGTATAAATATACATAGTGAGCAAGTGGATAGACACGCGAAAAAAATACAAAAAATACTAGAGATACTAAAAAGGGTCCTGAATATTAGTAAGTAGATCGTTTGAAGGTGAGAGTTCAGAGAAGAAGAGAACGTGCTTTTGGAGGATCTTCAACTAGTACGCTCTATTTACTCAGTGTTATATACTTATCACATACATGTGGTTGCACTATTTGATGATTATTATGATATCCTGAGGTTCATCCCTTATCTCTTTGATTTTTTAAAAATAAATAATAATAATAATACTAATAATAATAATAAAAAATTATAAAACATTTTCCAATTTTTCGAGAAACGAACGAAATACTTTCTAAAATTTAATAAATTAATAGTTCTTGAAAAAATATCAAAAATATAAATTTTCAAAACAAAAAAAGGGAAAAAGTTTCAAAGCAGCCCTAAAATAATAAAGATAAAACATCTTCAAAATAATAAAAATGAGATAAATATAAAAACATGTCTTTTGGATAATAAATATAAAAAACATTTTTTTTACGAAAATAAGGTAATAAAAACACATTTTTCGAAAATAAAATATAAAGACAATTTAAAAATAAAATAAAAGAAAAAGTTTTTTTAGTATAAAAAATAGTTATTTCTTTTCGAAAATAATGAATAAAAAATTAAAAAGGATATGTTTTTAAAATATAAAAGCAATTTCTTTAGGATAATAAAAATTAATTCCTTTCTCAAATGAAAATAAAAATATTTTTTTAATAAACATTTTTAAATAAAAAAAATAGTCTTGTCTCGAGTTTCCTTTAAATAAACAATTATCAAGAAAAAAATAATAAAATAAAAAATAATTAAAAAATTATATAAATAAATTGCCAAAAATAAAAGAAAATATTCATAAGCTAAAAAATATCAAAAGTCATCAACAAATTTTTAAAATAAAACTACGTGTACCCTGATTTTTTATCATGTATAGAGATACGTAGGACCAAGGTCAATCCTTGTCGGGTCCAAAAAAATATGAAATATATGTTTGTTTGTTTTATTTTTGCTTATTATTTTTATTTGCATAATTGTTATTATTTGTATTATGTTTATTAACATGTTTTCTTTTTCTTATTTATATATTTGTTTGTTTTGTTATTTTATTTGTCTTTATTCGTATTATTATTGTTATTATTTGGGAAAAATGACATTTTGTAAAACCACACTTATTTCTATTCATTTGATTAAAGGTACCGTCTTAGGACGGGAGTTGTGGGGCTGCTAATACCTTCCCCACACGTAACGGACTCCCGAATCTTTGAATCTGGTTCGTAGACATTTTTATTTTTGGTTTTTCTATGGTTTTCCATAATAAACTATTGTGGCGACTCCAATCTCAATTTAAATATTTTTTAAAATTACTTTTTGATCGCCCCGTCGTGATCTTGGTTGCGACAATTGAATTTTTTTATTCTTTTGAGAAGTTATGGGTTGCGCAACATCTGGGAATGAGACGCAGTTCGTTGTTCCCACATATTCGTGATTGGCCTTGCCTTAAGAATTTGAGGTATTCCTCAAAGATTGAGGAGTTATTTTTAAATAATCAGATAATTGTGAGTGTTGTATGATTTTTGTACATTATGATTGTATTTGGTTTTTGTTTTGATCACAAGAATTGTGTACGTGTTCTGTAGATTGTTTGGGACTGGAACTTGATTGAGGAGGAGGATAGTCTAAACATTGTGTGCAATACACTTCAATTTCTAGATTCTTCAGCTTTAGTGTCCATGGAGGTCGAGGATGTTGAGGAGTGCGATGATCGGACAAAAGCTGCAGCAAGAATAGAAAAAATTCAGCCAATGCCAAGCTCCTCACTGCACTTGGAGAAGAAATTAGACTCCTGCGAGAGGAATTGTCCAGTGCCCCAACTAAAAGCACCGAGGGGCCATCTTCCATTCCATGAAGGAGTAGAACAAGGAGTCCACTGTGGAGTACCCTGAGGAGCCCCCAAAGGAGTTCCCCAACTCTCAGTAACCCAACTCTTAGTCCCCAAAACAATCCCACAAGGACTTCCCCAAAGTCTCAGTCCAAAGAGTCTCCAAAAGACTCCCCCAACTCTTAGTCCAAATAGTCCCCAAAAGACTCTACCAACTCTCAGTCCAAATAGTCTCCAAGAGATGGCCCCAAGGACTTCGCCAAAGAGCCCCGCAAGAAGTCCCCTAGATAGTGGATATGGTGATAATGCAGAGGCCAATATGACCGTTGTCGATAAGCTTTGTAGAAGCGTGACAGGTTAGGCTGAAAATGACCATAGGTATATTATATTTTGTCACTTTCTTTAGTGAATGTTTTATTTTGACTTTATCTTGTGTTGTTATTTGTGTAGTGTTGTTTTTGAGATTGAACAACACATGCTTACGAAGGCTGACCTCCACAGCCTTGGCCTGCAACAAAGAGTGGATAACTTGGTAAGCATGATTTGATTACCTTCAATATGTCATTTTTGTTTGGAAATAACGGTAAAATTTGAATGTAGGTCATGCTTTTTACCACGTTTATGCTGATGAATGATTAAAAGAAAAGGACGGGCATGGTCAAGCGTATCTGGTTGAATCCCATGTTTGCGGTATGTAGTACTATTAGTATTTTTTTTTTGTTCATAACACATCTTGATGAATGTTGTCTGTTGCAGACCAATGTAATTCAACATATGGAACAAGAAAGGATTAAATCAAGATGGAGTACCTGGGGAGAATTAAAATACATGACTTTTTTCCCTGAGAGCTTATTGGAGTTCTATGAATTCATGACAGCTAAAATAGTAAGTGTTCTCATATAATATTAAGTAAGTGTTTATTATTTACTAAAAGCTATTTTATTTTGGAGTAGATTTTTGTCCCCACAATTCATAACAACCACGGGTGGTGTTATGCTTTCGTTTGTGGGAAAAGGGAGTTGTATGTGCTCGATTCCCTTGGGCACAAACACAAACACCGTATCTGCAAGTCCATTGATCTTGCTATGGTAATGTCTTATCTGTTTCATGAAATCCTCTATTTTTGCAGTATGTGTTGGTGAAATTGTGTTGTTCTTTTAGGCATATCGTCTACAGGCTCTATTAGATTTCTTTGCAGATGTCGGGGAACCTAAAAATTTTCGTCTTAAACTGAAAGATGATAACCTCCCACTCCAACCAAATACTTATCGTGTTGTGATTTTGGTTAATGTTTTGTATATTAAAGTTTTTTTTCTTCCTTACTAAATGAATGTGATGTTTTGCAGGTTTGACTGTGGTATGATGGTCATTAAATACATGGAATTATGAGATGGTTCATGTAGGTTTCAAGGGAAGAATATGCCTAAAATCTCGACGGTTTGTAATAGTTTAATTATACTTTTATGGTTAAGTGTATTTTTGGTCGAGTTAATAAGAGTTTAGTTTGATGGATCATGGTTTATTTGTAGTCTGACCATCATAGTTTGCGACTGCAACCGATATACAAATGGGTACTTCATGAGGATAACATATTTCATAAGTTTGGAGAGAGTCCATTTCATCACTGTGTTTTATGTGTGTGTTTTATATGAAGGTAAAACAATCAACTAACATATTTTATAAATGGTTTGAAAAGGGTACTTCTGATAATTACATATAAATTTGCAATTTCGTGTGGACCACACAAACCTCCTAGATGCATACAAGGAAAATGTGATAAAAATAAATTTATTAATTAAATTTATGTTAGTAATTAATGAAAATAAATTTTTATTATTGCACTGAGTTGTTCAAAACTACAATTCATTTATAAAGTAAAATATTTCTCTCTCTTTATGATATCATTTATTACATTAATTGAATTATGTCATAAAAAAACTTTGTATCATATCATTTTACAATAATTCAATTATATAATAAAAGAAGGCTTAAATTCAGTTTATTTTGGTCCACTTCACTTTAGTCTAATTTAACTATAAAATAATTAGGGTGGGATAGGTTGTTGTAACAAAATAATATGAAAATCTTGACTAACCTTCTTAAAAGATGAATGAATTGGTCCATCTTTATTAAATTTATTATTTTTTATTATATATATTAAACACATATTTAATGATATAAATATTTTTTAAATTTTTAATTAATAAATATTTTTAATTAGATAAATTAAGATAATTATTATCATTACGTATTAAATTATTTATTATAATTAATAATTAAATTTAATTTATAAATATTAACAGTTTAAGTTATAATATTATTAATCAAATGGATCGAATCCTAGTTTGTCAAGTGTAAGTATAGAAAGTGATAACTAATTATTCAAACTTTTTATAATTTAAAATTTAAGATCTAAAAAAAATTATTGAAAATACTTTAAAAAAGATGAAATAGAGAAAGAAAACAAGTGAAACGTGTGAATTTGATAGGTAATTTACCTACTATAACACAATCCTACATGTATTCATAGAATTAAGCTAAAATAAATCAAATTAACTTTATTGTGATAATATAATTATTAGTATTATTATTATTATAATAATAATAATAATTATTATTATTATTATAATTATAATTTTTGTAATTAATAATAATATTAATATTAACATTATTAATAATATTAATAATATTAACAATAATAATCACATCAAATTCTAAATATTCATAATAATAATTTTATAATAATAATAATAATAATTAAAATAATATTAATAATATTGTTAATAATATTCATGATAATAAGAATATTAGTATATTAATAATATTATTAAAAATATGAATAAAATGTAAAACAATGATAATGGAAATTAATGATATCAAGTAATATCAAGAGTACATTTGAAGTTGAGAAATTACATTCAATCCCAAGAATAAGAGAGTTAGCTACTCATGGTAGCCATGAAAATACAACGGAAAAGAAAAGAATAATACTCGTGATCAAAGGCAGCAGCCGTCAAATAAGAATGCTAATGACACTACAAGAAAAAGGTTATTTACAGACCAATTTTTAGCTACTAAATGAAATGGTTACTAATTGTGACTAAAATAGTCACCAAATTAGATTTTGGTGGCTAAATAACTACAAAATATAAGTAATGATTGAATTTAGTAACCAATTAAGTCAAATAATTGGTATCTAACATTAGCTACCAAGGTTTTAGTGTCCTATGGAATTAGATTCTAAATTGGTATCTAATTAAGTTAGAGACTAATTTATAATCTAATGGTATCTAATGTTACATACCAATTATTTGACTTAATTGGTCACTAAATTCAATCATTACTTTTATTTTGTAGTTATTTAGCAACCAAAATTTAATTTGGTGACTATTTTGGTCACAATTAGCAACCATTTTATTTGGTAGCTGAATATTAGTCTCTAAATAGCTTTTTTCTTGTAGTGTAAGTGATTCCCCTTTTGACCTAGTTTTGGCTTTTTATAGCTTTCCTCCTTTCCATTAGGTCAATATGCGGTCGTTATCTCGTAATTCACACTCTAGTAGCGTTGGCGTCTTCAGATTAGGGTTACATCATGATATTCTTTAAGTGAGTTTTAGCCCAGGCTGTATCTTTTGCTTAAGCAAGAAGTCACTTATGCCCCTATCTCTACTTCTTCCCTCTAATTCAGCTTCTTTGTTTCCTCTCTCTTCAAATTTAACCTAATTCTCAATAAAAATCGCTCTTGCACAATAAAACTTATTAAATAACAAAATGAATAATAAAAGACAATAAAATTCAAATTCAAACCAAATTAATAACAAAATCAACGTAAAAATACATGAAATTAAACTAACAATTAAAGCTTATCAAAAGTCTCCCCACTTAGCTTCTTACTTGTCCCCAAGCAAGACAATCACAAAAGTAATTCTTAAGCATCACACAAACCCATGTTCGTTCCTCTTCTTCCAAACACGCTCTTCTAAATTCAAACATTCAACCTGTAGCTCCATAAATTAGAATTCCATCAATCAAATTTTCAGACAACAATGCACAATTCATGACAGGATAACTCTCAACTCACATATTGCTTTCCAATATTTCTCTCCAGAGTGTCATACTACTCTCAATCAAAAGTTACTACTCATTTGTCAAACAAATTAAACCCTACAATTCATAAGTCAGAAGGTCTTTCATAAGGTTATAATGAGGCTTGGCTAGAAATAAATTTTGTTTTTCTTGGAATTCAATATGTATGAGCAGTTTCACAAATCATGAATGCAACCCAAATCGGTCTTGAAGAATTTATTTCAGATGTGAGATCTAAACCAATTTATTTTAAACCAATCCTTTATTTCTTCATCATCCTATTTTCCATGCTTGAGCTATAAATGTAGCTCCCGCAGCCCATGTATATTCTTTCCAGTGTACCCTTTTTCACCCTGACATTCTTTTTCCCTATTTCCTGATGTATACCAAACAAACAACTACAATTTCAAAATTTTATTTATCAAATCTATATATATATATATATATATATATATATATATATATATATATCTTTTTTTTTTTTT
>Ga0209489_103493_pt1 | contig 30511 bp, 16 predicted proteins | sample SiratrowhiteBW_FD_187527 | JGI IMG/M metagenome (GOLD analysis project Ga0209489, IMG submission 187527) | Root nodule microbial communities of legume samples collected from California, USA - Siratro white BW (SPAdes) (version 2) | ecosystem: Host-associated > Plants > Roots > Nodule | place...
TTGATAGTTTACCCCTGAAAACATAGGTGGTCTATTAATAGAGGCACCTTCAGCAAAAGGTAACTTGTTCTCGGCCATGGATCGAAATCTTGACTAGGATTCAAGATCCTAGCTCTGATGCCAATTGTAAAATAAGGTTTAGACCGAGTTCAAGAGGGGGGGTGAATTGAACTTTCAAAACTTTTCGCAAATCTGATTTGTTCTTGAAGTAGAGAATGAAAATTCTTTATTCAATCGATTGACTATGTAATTCTGAACTGTCAGGTAAACAATCGATTGTGCACAGTGGAATATATCAGAGTTAAACCCAGAATTCAGTTAAACCTAGAAAATAATTTTAATAAAAATCTTTGTGAATCTTTTTAGCACCTCAGAAGTGATGAATCATGCCACTCATTATTAAGGACTAAGCCAATCACCAACACACGAACCCATCTAAGGACCAAGACCTAATCACCCAACTATCTTCATGTTGGCACAAAGTCTTCACTTGAACAATTCTAGTCCAAGTTGGTTCCAACAGATTCTTCATGAGGCAGTCTTCATCAGCTTCACATGCTAAGCCTTGGTGCTCACAATATTGACTTCATCAAATCACATGCTTAGCCTTGGTGCTAACAGAAGAAAGGAAATTTTTGTTAAAAAGTTTTAAAAGTAATTCACCCCTCTTGGTTTAGACAAGTCATTCATTCTTTTCTAACACTTTTCATAGGAGAGTCGTCATTAGGGTTTAAGATTATTAGGAAAATTGAATATGTGTTTTTTAGTTGTCTCTTGGACATTTATGTTTTGTTTCATATTTCTACTAAAAAACAATTTTAATGTGTAGTATGTAACGTTTTCCCTTTTAATTGTAAGAAACTTGTATTGGAAGACTTCATGTGTTCAATACTTGTTTTGCCCTTTTAGGTACAAGTTTTCTTTTATGATATTACAAGTTAATGAAATCAATGTTAATTGTGATTGTATTAGCTAATACATTTCAATAAGTAAAACAAAAATAGTAATACAATGATTAATTGTGAATAAAGAGATTTTAAATTAATTTTAAACTTCTCCATAATGGAGTAATACAACTTGTCCTCTGATAAAGTAAAAGCAAAAATTAGTGGAACATTAAAATTAGTGGAACACTGAATACAACACAACAAGTGTACATAAAAGGAACCCTCAAAATAACATATTGACTAGCTAGTTGTCCAACTCGAAAGTTCAAAAGTGACAAAGTAGTCCCATGACACCAACTAAAGATTACAACTTCCAACAAATTTTCACATATTGTGCTAAAAGGCCTTGGTTGAAATCGCTTGAGAGCCTAAAATTGGTGACTCCATATTAGTTTTATTTAATTTCCCTCCCTTCTTTGCTCTTTTATCAGTTTTGGACTTTGTTGATCTAGACTTTCTCTTTAGTGTTGGTTAAACAGATGTGGATGTGGTTTGATATGTCATTCAAAATGTCGAGCCTTTACTCTTGTCATTCCAGTTCTATTTTTTTGAGTTTTCATTTTCCACTGCATATATAGTAAAAAAACATATAGTGTTGTTTAAAAATTAACACTAATATAGCTAGTAATGGGTTATTTCTTGTGGAGTCTTTTTGGTCCCATTTTAGGTGACTTTCTACCACCTATACTATTATGACCATATTTTTGACATGTATTACACTTTATTATAGCATTTTTTTTTACTAATTTTTTGTTGACTTACATTTTCATCAACCTCCCTCTTTCGTAATTTTCTATGCTTGTGGAGGTGTCTTATATATTGGAGGAAGGTTTCTTATGCATTTTTTTGCCACAATTTGTAACAAGTTTTATATGAATTCCTCTTATAATATCTATGTACATAATCTTTAGGTTGTTTTGACTTATAATTAATGACAAAAACAACGCGTCTACAAGGTATACCTACTAAGTCCTAAAAGTAACATGTACAAGTATGGTCCTTAAAGTCAACTACAAATTTTTCCATGGTAAAATCCTGAGTAACATCAAACATGTCCAAACCAAATAGTTGTCTAATTTCCACTTTTATCAACTTCTCTATATGTCCTTTACCTTGGCTTGGGCAATACATTACCAGGATATTTAGATAATTTTCCCTCAATTTTCATATTTACTTATTAAATATATGTTCTATTTCACCCCATCATTGTGATTATCAGCTTATCTCTAGGTAACAATGTTGTACTATTAAAAGATATTGATAGGTTGTTCATATAGGCATTATACATAGGGTAGGAAGTAAAGACATGTTTGCATCAATATTTATGGGGAATTCAAATTAATCACCAATATGCTTGTTCATTTACCTTTTTTAACTCTTCCATTTTTGCATCTCATGCTTGGTAATAGGTTACTTTTGTAATTATCATCATCAGATCTCGTATGTGTACTCACCCTTCGAGTTTTTTTCTTGAAATTGTTATAAAGATGTCTTAGACAGAACTCATGCTCCACTCCTTGTAAATTTTCATAAAAAAACTAGCATAAGGCTCTTTCAAATAGTCAAATAGTAATTAGTGTATATTTTTCAGTAATGATAATCATTAGTATTTATACAGTCAGAAAATATGTACCTTTTTATTAATCATATATAAACACCCAAGATTTGGTTTGGATATTACAAATATCCTCTAATAATAATCTAAGGAACCATCTCCAAGTTTCTTTTTTTAATTTTCCACAATTGAAAATGCAAGGGGAAATACTGCTCATTTGGATGTCTTCATACTGCCACCAACAACTGGCCAGCATATTTTTGTTTTGACATGGAACTCATTAACACTGATAAAAGGTCTACAAACACCTACAATCCTTGCTTGCAACCATCCAAACACATATAAAAATTTCCAAACCTTGTTTGTGTAGTACCCTAGAAAATAGCTATGGAATAAAAACTAACCTAGAATTTAATTTTAGAGATAAATAAGATAATACCTATTTTTTTTAACAAATGAGTTGTTTAAGTAAATAAAAGATAATTATTTACTTTTTATTTTTATAACAACCACCAACTCTCTCTCTCTCAGAAGATATTCTCTCTCCTAGAAGATATTTTATCTCTCTAAGAAGATATTCTCTCTCCTAGAAGATATTTTATCTCTCTAAGAAGATATTCTGTTTTATTTTTATAAAAACTATCAACTTTCTCCATAAGAAGATATTATGTTTTATTCTAATAAAAACCACCAATTATCTCTAAGAAGATATTCTATTTATATAAACTACCAAATCGCTCTCTCTCTTTCTTTAAGAAGATATACAGTTTCATTCTTATGAAAACCACCATCTCTCAAATAATTTCTCTTTAAAGTTTTCTACCTTCTCTCTAGATCTGTGATCTCATAGGTTATCAGATTGACAATCAGAGGACATCCCTAGATTCCTAACGTTGAGTAGATCAAGAGTGTCTGATCAGATTCTTGAACAGAGTTAGGTTGCCTGTGATTTTAGGGTTTTTAAGTATCTCTACTATATAGAGGTAAGGGAATCTAGTTTGATTGTTTTTCATAAATATTGTAATTATTTGTTTATTAATGAATTGGATGAATGTTTATGTATTGTATGATATAGTATCAATGTTTGTGAATGATGTGGTGTGTGATCGAGACATAGTATCTTCAGGAAAGGAGATACCCGTGTTGAGATTATTAGGATATGCATTGTTTGGGGATTCAAGGAGGTATCCTGACTCTCCTGGTACATTGGATTGACATAGATGAAGATTACCAATTAGTGAAGAGTCGAAGGAGGTTCATATGGTCCTGTCCGAGGTTTGAAATATGAGCTCGATCGGAATAGACTATTTTGAGGTTTGAAATATGAGCCTGATCGGAACAGTTGGGTGGTATATGACAGGTGCACACCTCTGAGTCTAACTCAATGCACGAGTGTCTTCCGGAAGTAGAGAGTCTAGTGTCTTTGTTTGTGAGTCAGTGTATGTATGATGTGAGTGTATGTATGATGTGAGATGAATTATGAAAGATTGAATTGTTGTTGTTTTGTAGAGATATAAATCCAATTTATGAAAATATATATTTTTTGAAAACTGTCTAGCTTACCCTTCTTTTTGTGTGTTGTTTGTTTTGTTTTTAAAAATGCGATGATCGTGTATATTACATGTGAGCAGAGGATTTGACAGGTGGTGTGAATCCCAAGTGAATTGTTGGAGAAGCTTTATTTTATTTCTAATTTTACGAAGATATTTTTATTAAATCTTATTTAGAGAAGTATATTTTGAAATACATGATGAATGTATGGATTTTTATATCCAAGTTTATTATATAATTTTATGCAATAAAGTTCCTATCATATGAAAAATATGGGATGTTACAGTTTGTAAATTCTATCTAGGTTAGTTCACTTGAATCTTACAAGTAGTTTCTAAACAAACTCTACTTAGTTCATCTATATAATCAAGTAGTAAGGTATATTGATTTTTTCCATCTCCCTTAAGTATCTCTAATTCCTTGTGTTTTGCTTTTTTAAAGACATTCATGTTGTGATTCCAATGTTATATGAACAGAACATAGTTTGGTGTTTACAGACAAACCAGTATAAAATTGTCAAAACAAATCTTTCCTTTCCCTGATATTTTGATATTGCATGTTATTTAAATGTAACTAATCTAAGAAGATATTTGTGAAAATAATTTTTGAAAAACATTTTTAGACAATTCATCTATTAGCTTTATTAAGGCAAAAGTCCAACATCCCAAGATTTTAATTAGAGTTTAAAAAGAGTTAAGTATAAAATGTGGTTACACTTCATTTGTAAGATGATAGTTCTATAAAAAACAAAAAATTATGTAAGACGTACGTATTTCGTCTGACAGACAATACCACAGAGTAATCTTCTTTGAAGTTTGATAAGGTACACATAAGAACAGATGAAATGTGCATTAAATATCAAACAATACGCATAGGCTAAATTAACCTTGTAATTCAATAAATATTCATATACTTACTCTATGTTTGTAGGAAATGTTTGTCTGCCAAAAAGATTCATTCAAAATTAAATATAAATATTGAACTAAAGTTGAAGATCTCTTGGGACACAAACTAAAGTTGTTTTCTTCATCGACTTCTTTTCACAAACAACCTTTCAACGTTGACCCAACTATCTCCCCTATACAGTATGCATTTAACCATGAATTGGTGCAAAAGACTATGCTACCTAAGGAGATAAGCATTGCCAGTTGTCAAGGATGCTACGAAGAAAAAGGAGTATAAATCAAAGTTGCATTAAATACAAAAAAATTAAAGCACATCAGACACAAAGTGAAGATGCATAGAAGCTAAAGTTGGTCAACGGATATAAACAATCTCTTAAGGGCTACCTTCTTCCAAAGTCTATAAAAAGCTTTCCATCCAAAAGTATAACAATAAGGGAGAGAGGATATATTATGCCAAACCACTGTTCAAATTAAGATAACTCCTCTAAGTCAAGAGATCAGAGGTTGAACATTACCAAAATATTGATCAAATGACAGAGAAAACTTCACAACTTTATAGAAGGATCTCCAAGCTTAAAGTAGGAACACTGCCACAATATTAGGATCTAGAGGAACTTCATAGAAAACATTGAGAGTGTTTATACAACTACCTAGGAGAGACAACTTATTCATTGTACACATCGAAAGATGCTACCCTCTCTAGAGAGCAAGATGGTTTGTACTTAGAGAAAGCCTAAACTATGTATTCGCCTATGAGGCAATATCACTTTGTACTAGTCAAATAAGTTGATCAGACAATCATCCAGGCCTATAATTATTCTATGTGAGCTAGGAGTGACTAAAGGACAAAGAATACTTTGTTACGTCAGGAGTGACTTGATAAAGAATAATTAGTTGAGCCAGAAGTGGCTTGAGAAAGAATACTCCTAAACAGGTTCAATCAAGAGTGGTTGTGATTTGAAGGAATACTCATTAAGCCAAGAGTGGCTAAAGCCAATAATGCTCAGTGTTAACCATGAGTGGCTTGAGGAAATAAAACCCAAGGGGTTAGCCAAGAGTGACTATGAGCCTAAAGAATACTCAGTTCAGTCAGGAGTGACTTGTGTCAAGACTACTCAAAGGAATAACCAAGAGTGGCTAGATGCCCAAAGAGTACTCAAGTGAACTTCTTATCATTAGTCAGCCTAGTTGAACTTAGCTTGTTTGGCCAAGAACTGAATATAGTCTGTGTGAGATGAACTAGTATAAATTGTTGTGCACATGTTCTTTCCTCTCTATCTCCTCTATATTACATATTATTATGATCTACACTAACCCAAGAAGAAGAGTTATTGTGAGAGTACTTTTCAACATATTTTTATCAAAGGGTTTTTATATAAGCTTCTAAATCTACATATGGGGAGGTTGGTTAGATGCATATGTAGTCAAGTGATTCGGTTGAGTTGCATAACTTATCTCTAAATGTGACCATTTGAATTGAAAGGGATCAAGATGAAATAAGTCTTCAAATATGTTTGTTTAACAATATCTATTATAAGATACAAAGGATACTGGTTTTATGCTTCATCAAATGAAACTTGTTGCAAAATGTTTATGAAAGTATATCTCTTTATGTTCACTTTCTATAATGAATCATCTTAACTCAAACTTGCATCTTGAAAATAATGTTAGGTAGAGTACAAGAGGAGGGGTGAATTGAACTTTAAATATTTTTATCAAATAATGAAAAGGATTGAAAGAAATAAGGAAATTCTTCAATTGAAACAGTTTAATGTGGGATTAGAAACTACACAGTAGAAAACCAATCAATTGAAATTTGAACACGATCAATTGAAATAACTCCCAAAACAACACAATAGAAAAATAATCAATTTAATTCAATGAATAATCAATTAAATTTTTCGTGTCAGAAATTCACCAAGAAACAATAATCAATTAAAACTCAAAAACAACCAATTTAAAATCTTAAAATTCTTGTTTGAAAAATTTAATCAATTGAATCTCAAAAGAAATCAACTAAACAATATGCAGTAATAGAGAATTAAGCATAATAGAATCGTGATTGAAGATTAGAATAAAGAGAAGGCAAAAACACTAAGATTTATACATGTTCACTCTTCCTCAAGAGCTACATCCAGTATCTTTTTTAACAAGCAAAGAAATTTTACTAAAGAACACAATTGTTTGCATAATATAAAAATTCAAGAAACTTGCACTCTACAAGATTTCACAGCCACAATGCAAAACCCTACTGCACCCCTACAAGAATAAACCCTATACACTTGTAGACCCAAAACACCTTCAATCAATTAAAAAATTGAATACCAAACATACAATTACAACACAAAACCAATATAGAAGAATGAACCGTAGTGACTTACCTGAATGCTTAAACAAGTATAAACCCGAGTGGTACAATCACAATCAAGGATGAACTCCAAGAATCTCTTTTTTGGTTCTTCTTGAATCAAAAACACTTTTGGAATGACACTATTGTTCACTGTTTTTGTTCACAAAGTTAACTAATCTGTCTCACTATTTTTTTGTCTTAAAAAAATGTTTTCAAAAGCCATTTATATAAGATATCAAAACAATTTCAATTTTTTCATTGTTATAAAATCAATTGATTGAAAAACAGATTTGAATCAATTGATTTCCAACTGACAGGTTTTTTCAGTTTGTTGCTAATTTAAAACAATTTGTTGAAAACTTTATTAAAGTATTTTGACTTAAACAACTTTAGTCAACATTCAGTTTTATACTTTGAAAATATTAAGGACTTTTAGAGATCATTCCAAATATATATGATGAATGCACATGATTTAGACAACAAACACACTAAAGCTAAGACATTTTCAAGTCTACTTTGTTCTTGGCTTGAGTTGGCTTCATCAATACATAGACAACAACAATATTTACACATCTAGCATAATCTATCAAACACTAAAACTATAATTTGATCATTAGTCAAAATCAATGCGAAAATATATCAGACAAATAATTTAGAAAAGTTAGATAGTGGTGTCTAACATGATACATCAGATGGAAGAATTTTTAGTCTTATTGTTTCACAAATCAAATGATCCTCTTAACACCATTAATCAAATAAATTTTGCGAAAATAATTTAAATCTAATTAAATCACAATTCAACCCTCCCTTCTTACGATATTCTTATATTCCACAAGGTTGAAGTTGCATCTCACGACCCTTTATCAAACATAGTCTTTCAGAAAGCTTGCTAGATAGTATGTTTATCAAGTATAAACTTTGTCAAATTATATTCATTAGACGAATCTTTGCAAAAAAGTTTTCAAATTTCTTAAAACACAATTCAACTCATTCTTCTCATGTTTTGATTTGTTCTTCACACTTTCACTCTTATCTTAATATCTTAAAATTCAAGAGGTAATTTTCTTATGTTGGAGGAGTGATTGTGGTCGTTTCATGAGCAAATTAAAAGAATTCCAGTGTTGACCGTCTAACGCAGTGCTAGACCATCTAAAACCAAAGAGACTATAGATAGGGAATAGTTAATCTCAAGTCATCTCCCAACGAATCCAATAGTAAATTCAGTCAATTAATGTTCAAAACTTATATGCAACAAGGAAGGTTAGTAATAACAGTAAAAGAAAAGAGGGGTTTTTAGGATTATTGTGCTAGAAACTAAAATAGATGATCTAAAAATAATAAAGAGAATAGTTTGACTCTCATGTTCTTTCATATCAACTTCTTCCTTGATTTTCTTAAGATTATTATCTTTCAATTCTCTTCACAAAATTAAAATCAATCAAACAAGCGTCAATCAAATTCAACAAAACCGTATCAGCAAAACAAGCATCAACTGATATATTCAATATTTTACATCGTGTTTAAGCGTCTACTCAATGAGATGTATATATTTTATCTCTTGACTAAAGGTATAAGAAATTGATTAATACTAAGTGAATTAACCAAGAACTCCAATTAAGGAAAAACAATTAAATTCTCACCAAGTGTTCAAACACAAATACTTTTCCAAAAATTTAGATTTCCAAAAGACCAATAGTATAGGACAATTGTTACAGAGAATGTAAAGAATAAAACTTTATTAAACAAAAAACTCAGAATTCATTGTGAAATCACAAGAGAATCAACTCATAGGAGTTTAGCCTTCCACGAAGGCGCAAGAATTACAAAAGAAAATAAAATTAGAGTTTATGATATGCAACAGTATAACTGTCATGCCTTCTTAAACCTCTATTTATAATCTCCTTCTCTTCAAGAAATTAACTCAGATTTTATCTTTGCAATTATCAGATGTTTCTTTATGTGTCAAAGATTAATTTTGTAAATATTTTATGTCCAGTAAAGCTGTAAATTTTTGTTCTCCCAATTTCTTTCAAATATTTTGTTTCCAAATTCTATTCCGGATACCAGTTCATAATAATTTAATTTGCTGCAAAAAAATATTGAAAAATATTTGGAGATTTGCTCTAAATCAAGTAAGAATTGCAGATGATCATCTTTCTAGAAAATCTGAAGAATATCATTGCAAAATACTTTATTAGATTTGGAACCCATATAATCTCTGCAAATAATTAGAAACAATAAAAGTAAAATGCTTAAAATTCAAGTTTAACCAATAATCTCACTTAAGATTCAATTACTCTTGATTGGGTAAATCTTATTTAAAATAATGGATTTATTCTCAATTATAATCTAAGAAAGCCAAGGTTAAATATTCTAAGTGTGAATAAAAATATACCCATCAAAGAAATTTTCAAGGGTGTGTTGTATCATTATGTCTTGTCTACCATTTTCTATTTTCTTTAGTTATCTTTCCTTGCTTGTTCTAATTATGTTATCTTATTTACACTAATTGTCATTTCAATTTCACCAATATGTTCTTTCTTATGATCATAATCGCTTATCATGCTCTTAATTCCATATACGTTAGTAGTAAGAATCTTTGGATCATAGCCAAACATGAATTCTTCATGTTTAAAGATAAAGATGACGTCCAATTACTATTTGATTGCTATTTTTGCTTTTAATGTCTTAGATTCATATGCTTACTTGATTTATTTTAACATAAAAAACCTTTAAATATTTAAGAGTTACTAAATTTTTGTCCAGAAATCAATTAGTGTATATATATTACTGAGAGATGCAAATAGTGTATTTCTTTTAGAAAAAACAACAGGCCCTTCTAAATTGGGCCATATGCAAGCTTTTGATGCCCAACATCAAAATTCCAATTCCAAGCGTGAAGGAAAAAAGAATATTTTGATGACATACATTTTTTCCCTTTCAATTGAGAAAAATGATTTTGCATATTTCCCTGCCTCATGCTTTTTTTTAATATTGTTATATATATGGTATTCCTCTTTTAACTTTTATATAAACTTATTTTTTTTTATTTTTTTTAAAACTATTTGTGGACAAAAATATCTAGATAAAAAAAAATATCTTGTTAATTTCTGCAAGACTTTAGGTTTTCTTTCTTGCTCACGTGTGGTGGAACATTCTTTAGATGAACATGTAAATTTTGATTCAGTCATATAGAACTGTTTAAAAATTCAGAGAAAGTTGAAGCTTAATATGGATTATTCATGTTTTCTTTTTTTTTTTTTTATTATCTTTCTAGCTTTCTGTCATATATGTAGAACATTTCGTATCAATTAAAAAATAAGGGCAAATAAAAGTATATAAATGAATAAATTTCATATTCCAAATTAGTTTTATGAAATTAAATTATCCTTAAAATTCATTTTCTAATAATATATGTAGGACATACTACTCTTCATTGTAAAGACATCTATGTTATACTAAAAAGATAATTTAGAGAAGTAAACGAATTGAGGTCTTACATAAACTCAAGTGTTGGTTTGGTGATAGAACATAATGAACCTTGATTTTAGAGGTTAAAGAAGATAATATTTTTTGACATAGACTTTATAGTGCAACAGTAAGAAAAGAAAGATGATGAGTAGCACGTTTTATATTATATGGTGTGAAGTGATCATATATTTTGTCATATTAATGCAAGACATGTATAAAAAATCTTTTGGTGCCTAAGGCAGAAATAGGTTGTTATCTAGGCAGACAAATAACATTATTACAAATTAAAAGTTATGTTTTAGGTTTTGAACTTTATAAAATGAAAAAAGAAAATATAAGGAAGATATAAACTAATTTCAATGAAGTCCATAAATATATCGTATTGCTGATATGATTAAAGGTAAAATTTTAGTGGAAAGAAAAATTGATAGAAGTAAATACTAAGAAGAACCAGTTTACTTCATTATAAGATCTGAGAGACTTGGAAAAAAATGTATCTTCTATGGGTGAATAGGGTTTCATACCAGAGCTTGTACAACACTAAACTGGTAAGAGAGTCCTATAGTCCCTATCACAGGCCTCAAAATTGTGATTCTCGAGAACACTTTTTTTCTGGTGATGAGTATCTTGGAAAGAGTTGGAACAATAAAAGTTGATGATAGCGTTTAGGCAAAGGGTGCATGCCGGACCTGAATTGCTAATGGAAAACTGATCCTGTAGAAGAAAAGCATGACAAATCTTTGAGCAATGGATCTCTCTGGTTGCAAAGAGATACAAAATAAGTGTACTATGGGAACAGAATAATTTTGTATTGATAAATGATTGAAAGCAGGAAAAGATACCGTAGTGATCTTATACGCCAAAATCAGCCCTAGATTTACTTCCTAACACACACCATTGCCCCAACATGACCCTGTTGGCTCCTCAACCACTTGGGAAGATAAAAGTAGATGTGAAAGACACACATCTAGTCACCTAATTGTTCAAATGGTTTCATGTGTTTCTTTGATTTTTGGTGCACCCTTTAAACGTTGTTTTGGTTTGATTTGGCTCTTAGATCGTAACCATAAAGTTAGCCTATATGTTATGTTGTTAATCAATCACTAGATTCTCAATGACAAAATGTTTGATTGGCTAAAACAATTGCAATTTCAATTACAATATCATATCATCGTTTAGGAGCATTTTTCAGCTGTACTGTAATTGTAGTCACATTTGCCCACACTGATGTGACTGCAAATGCTACTAGAACAGCAATTTAAAAACAAAGCTAAGAATTAGAGGCTATCTTTCCCATTTTGATTGTAGTTTTTATACTATTAATTGATCCCAAACATATCTTTTCTCACGACTTAAAGTTGCTTGATTTCAAAGCAAGTACAAGTTTGTCGTTTGAACTTTGAAGGCATTCATTCAATTAGTCATGAAAACTAAAATCCAGTAGTGCATTTCCATATTTAATAAAGCATGTTTGGACTGAGGAAAAACGGTATTTTTTACGTTAAATAAATATTATTTATAATTAAAATGATAAACTATTATGTAGTAACCTTTAGTAATCTCTAACTAATCTTTTTTTTTAAAAAAAAAATGATATGCAATTTCCTTATATCATTTTTGAAAAGTAATCCCTCAATCTATTTTTCTTTTGAAAATTCCTCCATCAAAGACAAACGACTTGTGAAAGAAAAGCGCAATAAGCATCTAGCAGTGTGTCAGCTCAAAAGATTCGGTCAAGAAAGAGCAAAGAAAAGACCTGTTACCAAGCACTTTTGTTCAATCACAAACTAACCAAAAAGGTTTGCCGCTATAAACAGATTAATTAAGCTAATACAATTACATCACCTAACTAACTGTCTTTTTGTTACCATGTTTTGTCAAGATCTTTTAACAGTGGGAAAAATAAAAATAAAAAATAAATAGTTGTTACCTTAGGTGGGACACTTTTGAAGTTTTGGAGTTATATTGCAAGTGGGAAATGGAGCTTTAGGGAAAGAAAGAAGTGCACATGCAGAAGCACCTGATACTAAGTACTGTCACGAAGATAATCATCTTGAATTCTATCTATTTTTTCTTTGCTTTTTGTGGCAAATAGTCAGAGAAAGATGAAATTTGAGGGAGAAGCAACATGAAATATTGTTTACCAAGTTGGCCAACATCATCCTTTAATGACGGCTGATACTAAGCTATAGTATGGTGGGAGGCCAGGAATCTTATCAGATAACAAAAGATTGTGCAAATGTATATATGCTTTTTACAAAAACGATATTGAACCAGATACCCTTTTATCAAATGTTGCAGAAAGTGTCATGGAAAAACCAAAATATCTCTTTGGGATGAGTTCAAAAATATATTAATTTATGCCTTGGAGAACCTAGGTAAACACTAATGTTCACATAGTTCTTGGTGAATATTTTGAGAACTATTTCATATGGATGATGATGTTGTTGTTGTAGTAGTGTGTGCTCTCAGACATCAAGACAAAGCTCTTTTTAAGCACCTTACTAATTCATGTTATAATATATTGTTACAGATATGGATGTTGTTGTTATAATGCGGACCTTGAATTGAATCATATGCAACTTTGTTAGGTGTATTTTAAATTATATCTCCAAAAGTGGCCTCATACGCCACTTGTTGAGTTCAGGTGAGAATTTTGAATGCAACTTTCAGTCCAAGTAGTGGTGTTTCACAGGATCGAAAACTAGGGCAAATTCAGTATTTGCATAAAAAAAATGGCTTCTATCTACATATGCTTACCTTATTTTTTTAAAAATATAATTAATTCTTGAGCTAATAAAGTTATTTGGTTATAAATTAATTATCAATTTAAATATTGTTTAACTGCAATTAAATTCACAAAACAATAAGTATTTCTTATAGATTTAATTATGTGTTTAATCTCTGCAAAAATGGTTTTTGTTTACTTTTAATACTTACAAAAATATTTGTTAATTTCAAATCTTCACATTTTCTAATTATGCTTGTCTTAGTCCATATCATTTGTTTCACGCTAAAAACTGAAAACTTTTAGTTAATTAATTAATTAAGGTCATAAATAATACTTACATTTAAAATATTTAAAATTTTCGGATAAATAATTTAATTAATATATTCATTCAACATAAAGAATATAATTATATATATATATATATATATATATATATATATATAATTTTTATTTTTCATTCAAAGTATTTACTTTTTATAATTGTATTTTTATTGAAAGTAAATATAATTTATCGAGAAGCTTATAATTTATTTTCTCCATATTAAGTTTGACATTATAATTTTCTGTGATATGTAAAATCATATATTTTTAAGATATCATAAAAAATAATTTGATCTCTAAAAAATAATAAAATATGTTATGTATTTCAGGATTTACTAATTATAATATATTCAAATTATTTTTTTCTATCTTTATTCATAATATAATAATCATTCTTTATGTTTAAAATTATAAATATGTAATTATAAAATAAAAGTTATACGTAATAATTATAAGTAATGTGATGGGTAGGATGGGGTTCAGTGATAAATGGATGAAGTGTATTAAAACTTATCTCACTTCTGCTACAATTTTGATTTTGGTCAATGGTAGCCCTGCCAAGGAGTTTAGACCTAAAAAAGGCTAAGACAGGGTGACCCATTAGAGCCATTTTTATTCCTAATAGTAGCAGGAGGTTTGGCTGGGTTGGTCAGGGAAGCGTCTAGGATAGGCGTGTTAGAAAGGGTAAAAGTTGGCCATAGTTGTGTAGATGTTAAATTTCTGCAATTTGAATATGATACTTTGTTCTTTTGCCAACCTAACTTCCAAAGCATTATGGCTCTTAAAATGGTTTTATGTTGTTTTGAAATAACTTTTGGCCTTAAAATTAATTTTCATAAAAGCTATGTAGGTACGTTAGGGGTGAACGACATGGATAAGTTACTTTTTTCAAATTGCCTCAATTGTGATCGAATGGATATGCCATTTAAATGCCTTGGTATGAATATAGGTGAGAATCCTAGATTTGTGGCGTTTTGGATGCCAGTTATCGATAAGACTAAGTCTAGACTGTCGGTGTGGAAGGGTAAGTTGATCTCTATGGCTGGTAGGTTGTGTCTATTAAGTCAGTATTTTATTCTATACCTTTATTTTATCTGTCGTTCTTCAAAACACCTATTGGTGTGCACAAAATCATTACGAAAATACTGGCAAAATTTATCTGAGGTTGGGGTTGTGAGGCTAAGAAAATTGCTTGGGTGGCGTGGGATAAAGTTCTTCGGTTGAAGAGGGAGGGTTGGGTGTCAAACATGTAGGAAAATTCAACGCAACCCTACTTGCTAAATGGTTATGGAGGTTAGGCACGAAAGAGGAGAGCATGTGGAGGGATATAATTTTGTCGAGGTATCGTTCCTGGTGAGAGATGATGGGGTCTATGAGTAATCGAAAAGCCTCTATAGATAGTGGCGGGACCTAAGCAAAATTGGTGATTCGATTGACCAACATAATTGGTTTGTCAATAGGATTGCTTGGGAATTGGATGATGGAAAGAAGATTAGGCTTTGGGATGATATTTGGATCGGTAATGTTTTGCTTAAAGAAAGATTTCCTAGACTGTATTCACTTTCACTAGAAAAAGACACTATGATCAGTGAAGTGGGAGAATGGGCAATTACTGGAAGGAATGATGTATTCTTAGGGAAGTTAGCATGGAGGAGAGAGTTGATTATGTGGAAAGAGGAACAATATGTGCAGCTGATATCTCTTACGAACTCTATTAGGTGGAAAAGGGGCATTGCGGATAAGGGGCATTGCGGATAAGAGGATATGGGGTGTGGGAGACTTGAAAACATACACAATGGGCTTTGGCTATAGAGTTCTAAATGAAATTGCCAGCTCCACAAGTAGTAAGTGGTTTAGGGAACTCTGGAGCCTTAAAGTAGCAGGTTCAACTTAATTGTGTGCGTGGAGGGCTATGTTGAAAAAACTTCCTACTAGACTTAACCTTGAAAAGAGAGGAGTTGCACTCCCTAGTAACTTATGCCCTTTGTGTAAGAGGTTCGAGGAAACCGCTCAACATATTCTCATCAGTTGTGAAGTTGCGCAAAAAGTGTGGGATAACTACGATAGGTGGTTAGGAATCTTATCTATTAGGCATCAATCTATTATAAACCATTTTTAGAGTTTTTTCCTATCAGGGTTTAGTCAAAAGATAAATTTAATTTGGAAGGGTATGTGGGTGGCAATAGTGTGGAAAAATTGGATGCATAGGAATAGAATAGTGTTTAATAGTGGAATAGTGAACGGTATGGAGATCTTTACATTAGCACAACTTAAGGCATGGTCTTGGAATAAGTTTAGATGGAAGAGGGCGAACTATTATGTATCAAACTGGCTTCTATGTCCTATAATATGTTTGCAAAATACATCTTAATTCTTATGATGGTCGTGTAAGTTTTGACAGGTTGGGCACTCACTCGTTAAAAGGGTGTATTTGTTATAGTGTGATCTGGGGAGACGGAGAGGAGTTGACATAGGTGTGGTGTGGGTGTTTTGCAGGCCTGTTCGGTCGAAGCAGTAGCAGTATATGGCAACAGATATGTAGGGGGAAGAAAATTGAAGCACAAATTAGTGAACATTTATTTCAGATACTTAGTTGGTGGCCTATCAATGCATTTGAAGTTGTCAGCTACTGAGCCATGATACTTCTATTTTGATCATGTTTATTTGAATTCCGAAGATTTTTTTCTCTATTGTGTTGTATGTTTAGTTTGGTTGCCACTATTTCTTGCTGCTGTATTAGCTCATGTGCATTACGTAGGTGAGTTGTGGGATTTTTACTCCTAATGACATGGGTGGTGGAGGGGAGTTTGTTGTTTAGTTCTTATTGTTTTTTGTAATAGAGATGGAGCACCCCTTAAGTGCTCCTATTAATTTTATTCTTTGTTGTTAAAAAAATATGTAATATTTTTTTAAAATAATATTTATAAACAAAAAGTGATTATTATTTAAAAAATAGTATAAAAGTTGTTCTCATAATATACAAAAATAAATAAAACAAATTATATATGGTTATTTTATGCTTAAAAAATATCAAATATACCATTCAATTAAATTTTACACTTAAGAATAATCAACTTGTTTTAATTAATATTTTATATTTTTCACTAAAATAATTGTAGTTGATGAAAATGATTAAATAAACACTAGCAAAATGTCACATATTTGAAAGTGATAACACAATTTATTGAGTTTAAAATAAGACAATAACTTATAAATATTGAAACTAAATATTTTATATTAGTTTTAAATTTTGAAGAAAAATGGGTAATGATTATATTTTATGTCACATATAATTTTAATATATTCTAATTATTAATTTTAAAAATATATAATATTTTTTATTATTTTTGTCTTGGGAGATAATTTATAGTTATGATATATTAAAAATATTAATTTATAATGATTAAATATTATATTTTCAAAATAAATATATTAAACATAAATTATAAGTTTTAAATAGAATATAGTTATATCATTTTTGTAGGAATTAAAATACAGATGAGACTGTGTCCTCTTTTATAATTTTCTATAAATATAATATATATTTTATTTTTTTATGTTATATAATTTTATTTATTGTATAAAGATAAGATAATTAAATAAATTATTTTATTATATATTATTTTGAAGTTATGTTGTGGTAAAAATTTTAATTCTATAGAATTAATATATTCTAAATATTTAGAAGTTAATTGTAATTTTAAGTACTTCTTTAAAGATCTATGTATGATTTTGTTCTTACTCGACCTGAGAGGAGATCGTTCGCAGTGATATTGACGGCAACTGAGTTGAAGACGTCGAACCAAATGGGATATTAACGGCAACCGAGTTGAAGACGTTAAACCGAATGGGGGTCCACCTGCAGAAGCCTCTCCGACGCTCAAGTCAGTAAGAATACAAAAAGGTGTTTTTGAGTATATAATATGAGATAGATAATAGGTAATACTCCCTCTAGACCTAGGTCATGTTTAGAGGACCTTGTCATTTAAAGCGGTATATTTACTCATAATGATTTTGTCTGTTTAGAATCACGAATTACTATTTTGTAACCGATTGGGGTCAATTAGAATTAATCAGAATAAATCATAATTAATCAGAATAAACAATATTAACTCGTAATTAATAGTGAGTTGAGCTGTAACAGATTCGGTTGAATCTGACCTTATTACCGGGTAGGTACATAAGCCCCCAAGTTCATGATTCTAACAGGTGGACCGTAAGGATGACCGAGATGTCTTTAGCCTCCCGTGGGGATGAACTGAGCAAGTTCGTCGCGGTTTGCCATTCCGTTTAGATAAGACATTTTTTTAGAGCTTTCAAGACCTTCCATGTTGTATGTCTTTTGAAATTTTCAAGTCTTTGCAGAACATGGATTCAAGACTCGGGTTTGTAGTGGACGTTTGTCCGTCTCCCGAGTTAAGCGTTTGCTTGATCTTTATACTCTGTTTTGAGTGGGCGGACGTTTGTTCATCTCCCGAGTTAAGCTTTAATGCATATTATACTTGACTATGTTTGTTCGGTTCCCGAGCTTTTGACTTAAGTGTTTGCTTAATCTAATGCATATGTGAACTCGAACGTTACTCGGCTATGTGAACTCAAACATTACTCGGCTATGTGAACTTGAATGTTACTCGGCTATGTGAACTCGAATGTTTGTTCGGTTCCCGAACTTTCGACTTAAGCATTTACGTATATCATACTCGGTTATGTGAACTCGAATGTTTGTTCGGTTCCCGAGCTTTTGACTTAAGCGTTTGCATAGTCTAATGTAAATCAGAGCGTTACTCGGCTATGTGAACTCGAACATTACTCGGCTATGTGAACTCGAATGTTTGTTCGGTTCTCGATCTTTTGACTTAAGCATTTGCGTATATCATACTCGATTATGTGAACTCGAACGTTTGTTCGGTTCCCGAGCTTTTGACTTAAGTGTTTGCTTAGTGTAATGTAAATCATACTCGGTTATGTGAACTAGAACGTTTGTTCAGTTCTCAAGCTTTTGACTTAAGCATTTGTGTATATCATACTCGGTTACTCAAACGTTTGTTCGGTTTCCGAGCTTTTGACTTAAGCGTTTGCTTAGTCTAACATATATCATACTCGGTTATGTGAACTCAAACGTTTGTTCGGTTTCCGAGTTTTTGACTTAAGCGTTTGCTTAGTCTAATGTATATCATACTCGGTTATGTGAACTCGAACGTTTGTTCTGTTCCTGAGTTGAATTTAGGCTTTAGGTCTTTGCCTAGCCTTCTAGGAGTCGTGTCCGACTTGTTTGCAACTTAAGTGTTGGCTTAGTTGTTTTTGGGTACGTCGCTTGGACGTTAACCCGATCTGATTTTGGACTTAGCGTTTGTTGGCATTGCGTCCGACTTTCGAGTATGTTGTTTGAACGTTAACTCGATATGAATTTGGACTTAAGCTTTGGCTTAGTCTTTTAGGTGTTGTGTCTGACTTGTTTTCAACTTAAGCGTCTTGCTTAGTTGTTTTCGAGTATGTCGCTTGGACGTTAACCCAATCTGATTTTAGACTTAGCCTTTTTTGGTATTATGCCCGCATTTCAAGTATTATTGAAGATCAATCAAAAAAGCTTGAGGAATTGAGTGAAACCTGGACCATGGGATACGATTATCTTCGAAATTGACCTTGGGATTGTGATCTTTCCCTTCAAGTATTGGTTACTTTGCGACTTTGAGCATAATATTCTTGAGTTGCTTTTGGATCGACTTTCCTCGTCATAATTGTGCCACCCTTAGCGCAAAACTTTATAGTCATGTGCGGTATAAAAACACTAACACTGAGCTTACTAAGTATTCAACGGCCGATAAGTGCATTGTAAGATGTATCTGCCTCAACTAGGAGGTACCGAACTCTCAATGTTTGGGGTTTCGTGCTCGCCCCAAAGGTTGTTAACAAATCTACTTAACCTTTTGTGCACACCTGTGAACCCCGATTAAGGAGTCGGGTATGACCTAGTTAATACATTTTGTTGTTGACTCACGTATTTCTCTTCATGAACAATATTGTTTACTATAACAATGACTGTAGATCGTGAACTTGTACACCAGGTAAGTTCCCAAGAAAGAGAGGTGGGTCACCAATGGACACGCTTAAATACCAAGTCTTTCCTTGCTAGAACTTTCCTAGACATGCACTTTTACACTATCACATTTTGTTTCCAGTAACAATAATAGTTCTTCTATGTGTGAAAAATCAAAATAATATATAGAACGACATCGTTTGTCCGATTATAGTCGCATGAGTGTTGTTTTGGATGCTATGATCACCTTGATATTTATTCTTGTTTGAACAATACCGATTAGAAAAATTCAATATATCAAAATCAAAGGGATGTCAAATGTGAGTCTCACTTGTGCAATTAAATATATAAAAAAATAAGAAGAATTGCAATCAAATTCTACTCTATTGAATTGAAGACATGACAGACTATTGCAACTCAATTTTATCATATGAATTTGAAGATGTGAAACATCAAATCATGTAAATAGTTCTTGTTTTCATGCATTCCTATTTGGATTCAACAAATTGGATCAAAATTGCTAACAGGATCATATTGTCTCTTTTTTTTTTTTTTTTTTTTTTTTTTGAATTGTATGTTTTCAAAGATTATGAATTGGATGTAACTTAAATTTATTTTCAAAGTGCTACTTTACAAAATAACAACTCATAAAAAATAATTATCATTTTAATAATTATAATGATCAAATAATATGATGCAACACATGGTTTCAACAAAACTTGACAATACCATTGTCAAATATTTTCACTATTTTTTCAATAGAAAATTAGAAGTTATTGTCTGAAAATATCATCAAGCAATTCATATAGAAGTTATGCTCTAAAAAATATCACATAGAAGTTGTGCTTTGAAAAATATTATCAAGCAATTAATATAGAAGTTATCTCTTAATAATATCATCAAACAATTAATATGGAAGTTATGCTAAGAATATCATCAAGCAATTAATATAGAAATTATATTCTGAAAAATATCATCAAGCAATTAATATAGAAATTATGCTCTAAAAACTATGTCAAGCCATTAATATAGTAAATATTTTTATCATTTCATGCCTAATTATTGGCAAATATTTTTATTTTTATTTTTTACCATCACACTTTAAAGCATAATCGGAAAATGGTTTGCTTATGTATCTACCTCAGTAGAATTATCTATTGGAAAAATACTAGCTAGTTCCAAGACAAAGCAAATAGGAAAATTTTATATGTTTCGAAAATGATCTACACATAGTTGTGAAACAGTAAAATGATAATTATACCATCACGAGCAATAGCATTTTACAATAATACATGGGTGATTAACAAATTATATACTTGCACCAATAAATAATTAATCATACATAAGCAAAGTATATCTACAATAATTGGTGAGTCTACATACATGCAATAAATTATATAATTAATCAATTAATGATTGAACCAAAATAACCTTCAATAATGTTTGCAAAGGTTAACACATTTGTTGAAAATATAATTGTTGAAATTCTTTAACAGACTACAAAATATATTATAATTTGATGATATTTTATATGAATAAAAATCATATTAAGTAATTTAAGTAATAGGACCAACACGTTCTAATCCTATTTTTTAATCATCAAAATAATATTACTTACGCACATGGTAAGTGTTAAATTCAAGTAACTAACATTGTGAATATTTTAAAACCTTTTATGTCTAAATTTTGGTAAATATTCTTATTTTATTTACCATCTATTTTTCTTAAACATAATTTGAAAAAGGTTTACAAACAAAAGTTCTACTATGAAGCTTAAATAATATTAAGCTTATGATTAAAGAATTAGATGGATGATTATTTTTTTCTTTGATAGAAATATATTTACAAAATATAAAATTAATACGAAAATATTTATTTCAATTGTATTTTCATCTAAATCACATGAAAATATATGGTTAGTGTCTAAATATATAATTAACATGCAATTTGAGTCCCTTTATGTGCAAAGTTACAAAAAAGGGTTATTGTATGTAATCGTACCTTAACATAATATGCTTGGTTTGAACCCATGATCAATTGGTCACCAATTGTAACATAATATCAGTAAACCCTTATATGAAATGTTAATAATGCACCATTCTAAAATTTTCATGCTTGTCAATACTCATTATGTTTTATGTCCCTCAATAAAGTAATATAATATAATTTGATATTGTAGAATTGAGATAAAGGGATTATGATGATTCTTTAGAATAATAATGTTGTCATGTGGGGTAGGAAAAGTTTTACCTGGCCCAACAGTGGGCGCCAAATGTTCTTACCCGACCTGAGAGGAGATCGTTCACGGTGGTATTGACGGCAACCGAGTTGAAGATGTCGAACCAAATGGGATATTAACGGCAACCAAGTTGAAGACGTTAAACCAAATGGGGGTCCACCTGCAGAAGCCTCTCCGACGCTCAAGTCAGTAAGAATTCAAAAAGGTGTTTTTGAGTATATGAGTAAGAGAATATGAGATAGATAATAGGTAATACTCCCTCTAGACCTAGGTCATGTTTAGAGGACCTTGTCATTTAAAGCGGTATATTTACTCATAATGATTTTGTTTGTTTAGAATCACGAATTACTATTCTGTAATCAATTAGAATTAATCAGAATAAATCAGAATAAACAATATTAACTCGTACTTAATAGTGAGCTGAGCTGTAACAAATTCGGTTGAATCTGACCTTATTACCAGGTAGGTACAGATTTATTTTTCTACTATTAGTTAGTTTCTTCTCTTATTTTGCATTTTTTGATATGTTTTTTTTTAGTTCTTTTACATTAATATTCTTTTCTTGCGAATTTTATATTATAACTTTAAATATTATTAAAAGAAAAATAAAAACACGATATAATAACCGGATATACTATAGATAATAGATAACAAATAATATATTTATAGAAATAACCCGAAGATAGGAAAAATACAAACATGATATAATAAAAAAAAAATTAGTCTTTTATTGTATGCATGGTCAAAACGATCAGTTCGCGAAGGGTTAAATTGTAAACTTCATATCGGACTATAATATAAAAAAATAATATAAATAAATTAAAGGTGTGATTTGGAGTTCCACAGTTCAATTTTAAAATTTAAAGAAAAAAAGAAACTATTACACCAAAACAAAAGTAACAATATTTTATTTTTAATTTTCCATCATTTTTTTTTTTTAAACAATAGGATGACTTGGTAATTTGAAACATTTTAAGCATATATTTTAGATACTTCCTACAAGTGTTTCTAAGTTAACATATCTCTAATTTCCTAAAGAAGCATCATAGTCCTCTCAATGTTTCTCTCTTTGAATAGGTCCATAAACTCCCATTATGATCAATTGGTCAGTGGTATTGATTAAAGTGATTGTTTGGTGTGTCGTTAGACATGCCTCCAAGGCCAAAAGTTTTAAAATTGTAAAAGCTCAAGGGTTGGATCCTATATTCCTTCAAAAGTTCCACGTTAGATACTTTATTTATAGTGCAAAAATGGGGTAGGAGGAATTAGTTTGATCGAAAATTCACTAAATGACCGCTTAATATCAGGGGAAGATTTCAAGAGTTTGGATGAATCTTTTACTCAATGAAAGATCCAATTGGAGAAAATATTGTGGGTTGGGTTTGAGGTTGGGTCTGGACTTACCTAATCATAAATGAACAATAAAAGGAAATGAGTGAAAATAGAAAAATGGAATAATATGTAGTTCTAACAATATGTTAAAAATTATGGTTTAATTATTAGTATTATTGTGTATTTTATGACTAAATTAGATGTTAAAAATAATTTGAATTTCAACTAAAAATAACTGTTGCACACCCTAAAAGTTCTAATACATGCGGTATTACGATGTTAGAAATAGTTTATTTATGTTGATAGAAAACAAATGGAAGACGAAAAAGTATTTTAAAATATATTTCTAAACAGTTTCAAAATAATGTATTTTTTATTTATTATTGAGATATAAAAGATTAACTCTAAAAAAGGATGGTTTCAGTAAAACTTAAAATACTTCAAAAAAATTTACAATAAAATTTATTAAATATTGGTGGGAGATCGTCCGATGGTTTTTTAAATGAGTTTACAATAATTCTATAAACGTTAAGATGATAATTAAAATAGAAAAATCTGTATTAGTTGGTTTCGGATTGTATTAGTTGGTTTCGGATTAAATAGAGTTCAAACTCAAATGGTTAATCAAATCAAAAGTAGTGTAAGATAGAGTATAGAGTATAAAGTGAAAAAAACTTTCTAATCAAGATTTAACTCACTTAATTATGTTTAGAACCTTTTAATTTCTTGTAATTAGGGAGAGCACATAGTAGTTCCTAAAAATTGGGAGGTCATTATTATATGTGAAAAGCAATGATGACTAGGAGAAATAGACATATGTGACATCACTTGTAGAATTCAATAGTTAGAAATGTGTGTTGAAAGCTTGAAGAATCAAATAGAAAAGTTTAACTAACCCATGTGTTCATGTGAGTACCATGTACTAGTTTAGAAATTTCAAAAGACATTTCTAACACTCTACAATTTAGACTATGGTTTCTCAAGTTGTAACCATCAAGTACTTCTCTCAAGTTCTTCCTAAAATCTAAGAACTAATCTTGCACAATCCTCTAATCTCATCTTCCAAAGTTTTAAGTCTCCCTCTAGTCAACCTTCCTTGATGTCTTCCTTTTATTTCTTCTTTTTATCTTTATTTGTCATCCTTCTTGTTTGTACTCTTTTAAGCTCATTTCTTTTTTCTTCATCAGGTACTTCTTCATCTTAATTTATATAATAGATACAAAACAAAATATAGATAAGACTAGAAAAGACTCCATATGAATTGTGGAGAAATCGAAAACCTAAGATAAGTTATTTTCATTATTTTGAATGCATCTTCTATATCCTAAGTACCAAGGATCAAATTGAAAAGTTTGACTCCAAGGTTGATAAAGGAACATTTCGCAATTATTCATAAAAGTCAAAAGCTTATATAATATGCAACTCTTGAACCTTGATTGCAAAGGAAACCATAAATGTCAAGTTTGACATTGTTTCTCAGACTCATGGGAAACTATTAGATCTTTAAAATAACTTTGAAGATTTGCATATTACTAAGCCAAGTGAGAAAATATGTGTTGATCCATTTGTATATGCAATAAGGGCATTAAATGAAAGCAAAGCAACAAAAGCAAAGGATGTATCATATGAAGAACCATTTGAGCCTTCTCTCACCCACATGAACAAATTCTAGGAGAAAGACATGACGACATAAGAATCAAAACTTCATTTAGAAATAAAGCTAAAGTGGCCATGGTATCCATATTGACCTAAAAATATTAAAGAGATACTGTTATATTCTTGCCACAGAGGAAGAATTGATTCAATTCACCAGAAATGATGATTGAATGTTAGTGCCACCTTCATTTTATCAGATTGTGATTGATACCAGATGGGTCTTTAAAAACAAGTTAGATAAAGAAAGCAAAGTGGTATAAAAAAAAACAAAGCTAGATTAGTAGCATACAGCTACAATTAGTAAGAAGGTATAGACTTTACTGAAATTTTGGCTCTAGTTGTGCGTCTTAAGGCAATGAGAATACTATTAGCCTTTGTTGCCGGCAAAAATATAAAACTATATCAAATGGATATGAAAATTGATTTTCCTAAATGGTTTTATCAAAGAGGAAGTTTCTGTAAACAGCCTGCAGGTATTGAGGATACATCGATCGAAACCATGTTTCAAACTCAAAAAGACTTTATATGGTCTTAAGCAAGTTCACAAAACTTGGTATGATAGATTGAGCATTATTCTTCTGGAAAGTGGTTTTTAAGAAGAAAAGGTTGATAGTACCTTATTCAAGGAGTGCAACAGAGACTTTTAAATAATGCAAGTTTATGTAGATGATATTATCTTTGGTGCTACTAATAAATTCTTATACGAGGATTTTTTTAATTTGATGCAAGGAGAATTTGGAATGAGCATGATGAGAGAACATAAGTTCTTTATAGGGTCTAAATTTGACAAAGAGAAAGAGATATCATTATTCATCAGCAAAAGTACATAAAGAAAAAGCTAAAAGAATTCAACATGTCAAATGCAAAGCCCATGGAAACATCGATGCATAAATTTGAAATCATAAGCAAGGATGAAAATGGTAAGAAAGTATTTCAAAAGATCTACAGAAGCATGATTGGTTATCTACGCTATCTTATTTCTAATAGGCCTAACATTATGTATAGCATCTGTTTGTGTGCAAGATTTAAGTCAGATCCTAAGAGGTTTCATCTGAAGGTTCTTAAATAGATCTTTAGATATCTTATGGGAACCACTAATCTATGTTTGTGCCAAAAGAAAGATATTAGTTTTAGATTATACAGGTTCTGCGACACAATGTTGAGAGGAAGAACACGACTGGAAGTTATCAATTCCTTAGACATTGTCTCATATCTTGGTCAAGTAAGAAACAAAACTCAATTGTTGTATCCATCACTGAAGCATAATACATATAAGCTACAGGGCGTTGCTCTCAACTTCTGTGGGTTAAGTATCAACTTGAGAATTACTCTAGTTTTTAAAATTATATACTTGTATATTATGATAATACTAATGCAATCAACTTATCTAAGAACACAGTCCAACATTCAAAGCCAAAGCATATAAAAGTGTGATATCTTTCATTTGTGGCTATGTCTAGAAAAATGTTTTTGATTTAAAATTTATTAAGACAGATCACCAATGGGCTAATATTTTTAGATAAGTAGTCTATTCAAATATTTAATTTCATTAAAACAAATTTAAACTTGATTAAATTTGAAGATGATTAAGTAGTCAGACAATGTTGTAATTTGTATAGTACTAACCATCTATGTGAGCCTATGTAAATGAAACTTAAACTCTCTTTTTGGAACTCACGCTCTAAAATGTGCCAATGATAATTAAATTATCTGAGAAAGTTAAGAAAATTGAGCATATGCATGATTTCCTATCCGTCAACTATCACAGGAACATGGTAAAAAAAGTAGATTGATTATTGATGGTGGCACAGTCTTCCAAAAGAAAAGGAAAGCAAACCGGAAGCGAGTCTCAAATGTCATTACAACAAATGGCATCGAAAGGAAAAATGGTGGCTTGCACAAAGAAAGGAGGTTTCCGAAGAAAAAATCACAATTCATGGCTTCAGAAGGCCAAAGCCAACACCTTCTCAAGCATATCCAAGGTTGTGATAGACTATATTTTCAGACATTGCCCTCTCATCAAGCTTGCTCGCCTTGGTGTTCCAAGATCAAGGTGTCTTTCGAAGAAGAGGGTTGACCAAAAGCACATGCTCTTAACACATACATTAACAAAGAGTTATGTATTCGTGTATTGTCATCTCACTCCAACATTCCTCTAAGTTACACCAATCTTATTATAGTGCACATAATCTCAAATCAAATTGTGTTTTTAGAATGGGCTTCCACATGGGAACAATGGACTATCCCTTCATCATATCTTCCATTCTATGCTCCTCTAAGCTTGATTGAGATAATCATTTTATCTCACTCCATGCAAATCATTACGTGGATCAAGAAAATGAAGCCTTGGTCTATTCCAAGAGTCATTCCCATCAATCCTTAAAATATTTCAACAAGTGAAGATTTTGATGAATGGGAAGAATATGAAGTGTGTACTATACAAATGATGGGACATCAAATGTACGACGAAGGGCCCCAATGACAATGAGTCCTCTAGAAGAATCGTCTGAAAAGCAAGTGTTTTACTTTTGGCTCTGTGCACCATAGTCTTTTGGAAGAACCGAATGGTCTATATACAATTTACAAAATTGTAAACGAGACGATGTCCATCCTCTCACCATCCGGTTTGTAAATTATTAAGAAAATGTAAACCGAACGGGATGGTGTCTGGTATACAAATTATAAACCAGATTCTACCTCTCAATTTCTCATCTAGTTTGTAATTTGTATACCAAACACTATTCCGTCTAATTTATATTAGAAGAAAATATGTTTTCTTTGTCATTTTTATCTAAGTATTTTTGAAATTTAAAAACTTTATGAGAGTGCAAGACAAGACCATGGAGGTGTTGGAAAAATTCGTCTTTCATACCAACAAGTCCACTCATTCGTAATACGAACAAGGATGAGCTTTACTTTTTTTTCTCACAATTAGTTGATCCATATAAATAAAACATTAATCATTTGTCATTTAACTATCCGAAAATTATATTTCTATACACTCCATATGGACTCCGCTTTTAATAAAATAAAATCACTTTAACTTAATTTAGCCCAACATATCGTAATTAAATAGACTAATAATTTTAGTCCATCAAAAAATTGACTGACGTGATGTGTGAACACTTAGTTATTATCTTTTAAAAAAAATTATTCTGTTTTCTTTTAATTTTGTTTATATATTAAAAGTCTACTTAATATTTTTTAAGTTTTTAATTAATTAATTAATATTTTTAATAAAATAAAATAAAGTTATTATTAGTCCATTTATATATTAAATTACCTTATTATAATTAATAATTGAAACTTAATATACAATTAATGATTGAAATTTCAATTTATCCTTCGAATGATATCATAAAAAAATATTTAAATTAATTTTTTTTGTTTTTAATTTCAAAAAATAAATGCACTAACGGATTAACTCATCTCACCGTGTCTTCGGCCCACCCGTTTGCCAAGGCAGGCCATGACAAATTTGCAGGATAGACGGTTTCTTTCTGCACCTCCGTTCTTTCTTGCTGCACCACCACAATTCAAAAAATAATAAAATATATTCTTTTAAAAATTGTATATTAAATTATATAATTAAATATAATTTTTGATATTCTGAATTATATAATTTAAAATATATTTCAAATTTTATAATCCAAAATATATTTTGAATTACACCATTTAAAATATAAATTTTTTGTATTTTAAATACAAAATATTTTTATTTCAAATTATCTAAAATACAATATTTTGTATTTCAAATTCTGAAATATAAATCTATTATCCAAAATATAAAAAGACGAAGAGAGGTGCAAGATAATAAAATGTTGAGAGTAAATAATATTTTTAATTCTTCTACAAAAGATACAGGAATAAGGTTAAATAGTGATTGCAAGACATATTGACCCAAGCCCAAGCCCAATTTGCCATGCCTATCTAGTTTAGCGGCAATTGCTTCCAGCACCTCCACATGTGCTTCCTGTCCTCATCAGGGATGTGAAAGAACTAGTGTGTTCCTTGTCGCAATCGGAATTACAATGGGCCGATAAGAAAAATTTATAAAAAATTTAGATCGAAGATTAAGAATTGGAATCGCCACCATAGTTTATTATAGAAAATTGTAGAAAAACTATATTAAGATAAATAGTCTACGAACTAAGTTTAGAATTTGGGAGGCGATTACGTGTTAGAAATGTATTAGCAATCCACAACGCCCGTCCTAAGACAATACCTTTAATCAAATTAGAAAATGTTGTGGTTTAATAAAATATTATTTTTCCCAAAAAAAACATGATAACAATAAAGATACAATTAAAAAGAAATGAAAATGCAAATAAATATAAACAAAGAAAATATTAAAAATGCAATTCAAAATAAATAAATAAATAAATAATAGAGATGTAATTGAAGACAAATAAATAAAAATAAATAAATATAAAAACAATAAAGTTTATGTTTTTATCCTTTTTTTTATTTTTGGAAAATTCTATGTTTTATTATTTTTTTAAAAGAAGGTTTTATATTTTTTTATTTTTGAATGTTTCACATTTTTTATTAAAAAAATACTGTTCTATTTTTATTTTTTTAATATTTTTTTCAAAAATTGATAATTCATTAAGTTTTTAGGAAGAATTTTATATTCTCCTTGAGAATTTGAAAATGTTTTATATTTTTTATTTATTTATTTTTAAAAAATCAAAGCGATAAGGACTGAATCTCAGGATACCATAATAGCTCTCAAACAAGGTAATCACGTGTGCATATAAAGTATATGAGATCAAGTAACATAATATATCAGTTGAAGATCCTCAAAAAACGTGTTCCCTTTTCATTAACAACTTTTGAAAATGTTTTATATTTTTTATTTATTTTTTTAAAAAAATCAAAGTAATAAGGGCTGAATCTCAAGGTATCATAGTAGCTCTCAAACAAGGCAATCACATGTGCATATAAAGTATATAAGATCAAGTAATCAGAACATACCAATCGAAGATTTTCAAAAAAACGTGTTCCCCTTTTCTCTGAATTAGAACCTTATTTTCTGCCCTCCATGTATGCTTAGGATTCTTTTTAGTATCTCTCTAGTATTTTTTGTGTCTCTGTAAAAGAAAGACTAAAATTCTAGGCTAAATGTAAAAACGTGTGTAAAAACGTCTGTGTGTATGTGCCTAGAAAAGAATAAGTTCTTTCTTTATATATTTTTTGTTAATCCATTCATCTCCTATCGTAACACTCTTGTCACAACCGGGGTCACGACAGGGACGGCGAACAAAAAATAATTTTATTTTAATTTTTAAAACAGAGGAGTCGCCACCATAATTTATTAAAGGAAAATTATGGAAAACCAAAAACAAGATAAGGCAAGTTCGCAAAAACCAGATTTCAGGTCCGGGAGTCGGTTACGTGTGGGGAAGGTACAAGC